>Ga0153941_1000433_pt1 | contig 18424 bp, 13 predicted proteins | sample TSNJ025MetaG_FD_104733 | JGI IMG/M metagenome (GOLD analysis project Ga0153941, IMG submission 104733) | Attine ant fungus gardens microbial communities from New Jersey, USA - TSNJ025 MetaG | ecosystem: Host-associated > Fungi > Mycelium > Unclassified | place: USA: New Jersey, Brendan T. Byrne...
TTAAGTTAAATAAAACAGATCCCCATAAGAGACTATACAACGATGCCATCGATATACAAACTAGGAAGTAATAATAGGTTAAAAAACTGTAAAAATTATCCTTCGTGCCATTTTGTGCCTCGGAAAGGAATGAATCTTAATATGACAGATGAATTGTTGTTATATGTAGGAAGAAAAATTAGATTATTTCGCAAAGCTAAAGGTCTTAGCTTGTTAGAACTTGCTGCTTTGATCAGCAAAAGTAAGACAACCGTTTCAAAATATGAGACCGGAAAAATTGCTATCGATATACTTACGCTTCATGATATAGCGGTAGCATTAGGCGTAGATTTTGCGCAGCTACTAGACTACGGCCCAATACCACAGAATAAAACAACTCCGCTTAACAACCCTTTTGGACATACTGATACGCTTTTCCTTTATCATATGCATGAGGACACTATATATTCCTCAGTAATTAAGCTGTTGCATGATTCCAGTGCCAGCCAGATTAGAGCCACCCTGTACTATAAGCTTACTAATATAAAAGAGCTTGAGCAATGTAGCTGTATATATGTAGGTCAGATGCAATGTCATGAAAATATTTTGAGCTTTACACTGAAAAACTACCGTAACAATATCGAAGCAGCACTGCTAAATCTTTTCATTCCAATGAATCGACCTTGCTTGATCGCTGGCCTGCTGACAGGACTTAAATCTAATACACTTCAGCCTATCGGCTACAAAGTTGTGCTCTCGAAAGAACGGGTAAAATATGACCAGAATCTAAAAGATGCGCTGACAATTTCGCGGGAATCGTTCAGGAAAATGAAAAAGTCCAACTACTTGTTGCTGGAATCATTGTCATAAAGGCAAGCTGCATGTTTCGTCAAAACAAGCTAAACGCAAAGTAATCCTTGAACATTGAAAAAGCACCGGGTATGCTTTTAAAAGGCATAACCCGACGCTTTCCTCAGAAATTGCTTTATCCGATGACTAAACCGCGTCTTAACTCCCGCTTCTGTAAGCGGGAGTTAAGAGCGGATAGACATTCGGATAAGGCGCCCTAAACTTCAGATGGGGTAAAACCTCATCTAAAGCGCTCGTCTCTCTTTATTTACTTGCGGCTTAGCGGCTTTTAAGAATAATCCCCATTGCATACTCTTCCGCCGCCCTGTAAGTGTCCAGCTTCTTTTCTTTAGCAATGTCCAGAATCTTCAAGGTAGTATTGTAAATCGCGTCCACTTTTTTAATAACATTGTCAGCATTATACGCTTTGCTGGTGATCTCTTCTGCGCAGTTAATTACACCGCCCGCGTTGATAATATAGTCTGGAAGATAAAGGATATCCAGCACTTCCAGTTGTAAGCCGGTCGCTGCATCGACTAACACGTTGTTGGCCGCGCCGGCGATCATTTTGCAGCGTAGATTCCCTACATTGCTCACATTTAATACGGCGCCTAGAGCGCAGGGAGCAAAAATATCACACTCTGTTGTTAAAATCTCTTGCGAATTTACAGCCTGCGCTCCCAACTCGCTCACTGCTTTTTGTACAACTGCCGGGTTAATATCAAAAACCTTCAGAATGGCCCCTTCTTCTCGCAGGTACCGGCATAAGGCATAACCAACGCTGCCCAAGCCTTGCACGGCAACCACTTTGCCTTCGAGGCTGTCGGAGCCGAATTTCACCTTTGCTCCAGCTTTCATGCCCTTGTACGTTCCCCTTGCGGTATACGGCGACGGGTTGCCGCTAACTGCTGCTGTTCCCGTTACATAAGGGGTAGCGGCTTTGATATGGCCGACATCTGTGGTATTGATGTTAACATCTTCTGCTGTATAATAGTGTCCCCCCAGGGTATTGATAATTCGTCCATATGCGTGGAATAATTCCGCAGACTTTAATTTTTGCGGATCACCGATAATGACAGCTTTGCCACCGCCCATTTTTAAGCCGGCTGCCGCATTTTTCAAAGTCATGCCTTTGGAAAGGCGCAATGCATCATAAAGGGCATCGTCCTCCGAATCATAGTTCCAAAAGCGAGTGCCGCCAAGCGCCGGGCCAAGAGTCGTGTCATGAATGGCAATAATCGTTTTTAAACCGGTAGTCTCATCTTTAGCAAACAGCAATTTTTCGTGACCATACCCAGTCATTTGATCAAACACTTTCATAAACAAAACCTCCTTTGTTTTTTTATGTATAACAATAGTGCTAAACTATAGGCAGCCAAGACGAATTGCGCGCAGATTGTGCTCCAACAGGTGGGATCTTTTCGCTGGGATCGATTGTAATAGCGCCTGCTCTACGGTTTTTAACGAGGTAAAATTAGTTTCTTTAATCAATTTCCCCAATAGAATCATGTTGCTGATTCCCGCCAGGTTGTTTTCATTGGCAAGCTGAGTTGCGGGAACAGCATGTATTGTAATATCGGTCCGGTCTGTTGTGCAGTCAACCAAGGTAGAATCGATAATGACATTGCCGCCAGGCACGACCCTGCTAATAAACTTGGTAAAAGAGGGGGTATTCATCACGACCAAAGCATCCGGTTCTGTCACTAGGGGCGAACCAATAGGATCATCTGCAAGGCATACACTGCAATTGGCTGTTCCGCCGCGCATTTCCGGCCCGTAGGACGGGTACCAGGATACTTCTTTATTGGCGATCATGCCGGCAACGGCCGTTATTTTAGCCATAAATAGCACACCTTGGCCGCCGAATCCGGCAAAGATCATGTTATAGCCACTCATTATTTTCCCGCCTCCCCTGCAATTTTATCTTTGTATACTCCCAGTGGATAGCAGGGAATCATATTTTCCTTAAGCCAATCCAAGGCTGCGACCGGTGTCACTCCCCAGTTGGTGGGGCAGGTAGAAAGGACTTCTACGATCGAAAAACCTTTTTTGGCTAGCTGAAGCCGAAATGCTTTCTTTATGGCCGCTTTTGTTTTGCGAATGTTGGGAACTGTGTTTACGGCAACTCTTTCGGCGTAGGTGGCACCTTCCAGAGTAGACAATAATTCGCAAATACGTAACGGATATCCTGCAGCTAGGACATCACGTCCGTAAGGAGAAGTCTGAGTTGCCTGACCTGGCAAGCTAGTGGGCGCCATCTGGCCGCCGGTCATCCCGTAGATTGCATTGTTTACGAATATAATGACGATGTTTTCCCCTCTATTTGCTGCATGAATTGTTTCAGCAGTGCCGATCGCGGCAAGATCGCCATCGCCTTGGTAAGTGAAAATCACACCATCAGGCAGAGCTCGTCTGAGACCTGTCGCAACCGCCGGCGCCCGGCCATGCGGCGCCTGTACCATATCAAAAGTAAAGAAGTTATAGGCAAGTACTGAGCAGCCGACAGGAGCTACGCCTACTGTTTTACCTTCTACGCCCAGCTCGATAATTGTTTCAGCCAGCAGCTTGTGAATGATTCCATGGGTACAGCCGGGACAATAGCTTAACGGGGTGTCTGTAAGCGCCTGTGATTTTTGGTAAATAATCGTCACTATACCGCACCTCCAGTGGTAAGTGCTTTGATTTGTTGTAAAACTTCAGCAGGAGTGGGAATTACGCCGCCGGTACGCCCAAAGAAGTGAACCGGCAATTTACATTCAACCGCCAGCTTGACGTCATTAACCATCTGTCCCATGCTCATTTCTACAACCAGGATATTTTTGGCAGTTGCCGTCGCCGCCTGTATCTCCTTAACGGGGAAGGGCCACAAGGTTATAGGGCGCAGCATGCCCGCTTTGATACCGTGATTGCGAGCCGTATCAATCGCACTGCGGGCAATGCGGGATGAAGCGCCATAGGCTACGATGACAAGCTCTGCATCTGTAGTTAAATATTGTTCCGCCCTTGTCTCTGTTGCTTCGATCTGGGCATACCGCTTGTAGCGCTCGAGTATGATGCCCTCGAGGATCTCTGCCTGCAAATACAGGGAGTTGATGATGTTGTGCTCTCGCTTGTTCTCATGACCACATGTCGCCCAATTTTTAGGAATTTCAACAGGACTTCGATCTGGAAACTCTACAGGCTCCATCATTTGACCCAGCAAGCCGTCGCCCAAGATCATGGCCGGTATTCGGTAGCGATCTGCGGCATCAAAAGCATCAAAAACAAGGTTAGCCATTTCCTGAACGGACGCAGGCGCAAAGACTAATATCTGCAAGTCTCCGTGACCCGGAGCCTTAGTAGCCTGATTATAGTCGGACTGTGCCGGCTGGATACCACCAAGTCCCGGACCTGCACGCTGGATACTGATAATAACACAAGGCAGGTCGCTGCCGGCTAAATAAGAAATTCCCTCTGTTTTTAGCGAAATACCCGGCGAAGATGAGGAAGTCATTGCACGAACACCTGCTGCTGCCGCACCTAGTACCATGTTGATCGCTGCAATTTCGGATTCTGCCTGCAGGTATGTTCCGCCGACTTGCGGCATTCGTTCGGCCATATAAGCCGCTACTTCTGTTTGCGGTGTAATCGGATACCCGAAAAAATGCCGGCAGCCAGCCTTAATTGCTGCTTCTGCTAGTGCTTCATTGCCTTTCATTAATACTCTCGCTGCCATGACAATCCTCCTTTTCTACTGTAATTGCACTGTCCGGGCACATTATGGCGCACATCGCGCAGGCGATACATTGTACCGGGTCGCTCTGCATCGCCGGTCGATATCCCTTGCTGTTAAGCTTATCCCTGTTAACTACCATGATCTTTTTGGGGCAGACTATCGTGCATAACCCGCAGCCTTTGCATATATCTTCGTCAATCGTAACGTGAATAGTCATAACGTCCCTCCCTTGCAAATTGTTTTTCGATTACTCGTACATAGCTACTTATAAATGCTACCGGCGTGGGAGACTTTGCGGCGGAGTTGTACCTGCTTAATTAATCGGCATCCTCAACTTCCACCATTGGATTTTCTGGCTTGATCAAAGCGCCTGCAAACCCAAACAGGACAGTTGGCAAAATCCAGCCGAAGCCTAAATGGAACAAAGGCAGTTGGGACATCGGCAGCAGTGCAGTGCCGTAGCTTTCCATGATTTCTAACGCGCTTGCCAATATTGCTCCTAGCGTGGCGCATTTGAAAACATTATCATTTTTGATCTTATCGCCAAAGAAGGAAAGGATAATCAGAGTTAATGCTCCTGGATAGACAATGCCTAAGATCGGAGCTGCTATTGCAATGATTGAGGATAGCCCTACATTGGAAATTAACGTGCTGAAGACACAGATAATGATGACGAGCAGCTGATAGCTGATTCTATTATTTGCTAGTCGGGAAAAGTATGTTGCTGTGGCGCTGACGAGAGCAATTGCTGTAGTAATACACGCTAAGGCCACTACAATCCCCAGGACAACAATGCCGGGAAAGCCCAGGATATTTTTAATAATCTCAACAATTAACGTCCCCCTGTCTATTTCCAATGTGTAAAGAGTCGACGCAGTAGCACCCAGATAGGTTAAGCCGTAATATACAATAAAGAGCACAATCCCTGCAACAATACTTGCGCCGCCAACTACCGTCAGCTTTTCGTTATTGCTTGTGTAGCCTTTTGCCATTACCGTCTTAATAATAATGACTCCAAATAGCAAGGCAGCAAGCACGTCCATTGTCTGATAGCCGGCAGCAATTCCATGGGCAATTACGTTTTCTATTACAGGCTGCTCCCGGATAGGTCCGATGGGATCAATTGCACCTTTAATAATCAGAACAAGCAAGCCAATAAATAAAGCTGGAGTAAGGAATTTCCCTAAAATTTCTACAACCGTTGATTCTTTTCTCGCCAGCAAATAAATTAGCAGAAAAAAGATAATAGAAGAAATCCCCAGACCGATATTGCCAACTAAAGGGATAACTGTCATCTCATAAGTACTGGCTGCTGTACGTGGTATTGCCAGCAACGGCCCGATACACAGAACTATTATTGAAGTGAAAAGAGAGGCTGGGATTTTGCCAATTCGATATGTAATACCTTCTACATCACTGTTGCATTTGAGCATGGCTGCGATGGCGACCAAGGCAAGACCGATATCGACAATATAATAAGAAAGGAATGCGCCAAGCCAGGAACCTGCGGCCCCCAGCCCCAGATAGGGTGGGAAAATAACATTACCTGCGCCAAAAAACATAGAAAACAATGCAAATCCGATGACAATGATATCGCGCTTACTATTTTTTCTCATTCAGTCCCTCCCTGTTTTTTTATTTTTGTGAATGCAGAACCTCTACTAGAAACAGTTCACTATATGTGTCATTCTTGTTTTATTGGCAGGTTATTCTCTTTATTCATATTGTAAGTTTTATGATATCAATGTTCAAATCTGATAAAAGATCTTAAAAAGTTACTTTTAACTAGAAAAGTTTCATTAAAATAAAAAAAATAGGCTATTTTGTCATTTTTTATATTGCCTGTATAAAAGTAGTGAATATTTAGAATAAACCATATTTTAAATAAATTAATATTAAAGAAGTATATTTTTATCGGCAGCTTTTATCCGATGACTAAACCGCTCTTAACTCCCTCTTCTGCAAGCGGGAGTTAAGAGCGTGCTAATTTCGTTCGGATAAGGTCAACTAAACTTCAGACGGGTAAAAACCCCCACCTGAAGCTGAAGCGTGCGTCTCTCTTTATTATGGTATTGCTAAAATTTTGTTATTAGTTTAACTTGTTTTATATATCAAAATAATTGAGTATTGATATTGAAGATTATCATTTTACTGAATAAAGTTACTGTGATACCATATTATTATAAAGAGGATGTTGTTTTTCCAGCAGTAAAATAGTTATATAGCGTTGCGTCTACAAGGAAGGGCGGAATACAGTGGATTATAGATTTATTTTAGAGTCGATACTAGAGCAGCTTGATGAAGGAATTTTAGTAGTAGATCAAAATGCAAATGTTACTCTTTATAATGAACCGGCAACTAATATAGCAGGCATTACACCAGAAAAGGCTATCGGAAAAAACATACTCGACATTTTCCCTGATCTGACGCCTGAAAGCAGTACCTTCTACCAGGTACTCCGCAATAAGCAGCCGATTATCGATTATGTTCAAACATATGTCAATTATCAGGGAATAAGAGTGTCCACGTTGACGTCGACGATACCGTTGATCAAACACGGGGAAGTTGTCGGCGCCCTTGAAATTTATCGGGATTTAACGCAGGTAAGACAATTATCCGAGAAAGTGATAAATCTGCAGTCAGAATTATTTAAGAAAAAGGTCAATGAGAAGTGCTATAAGGGAAATGGGGCTATATATACTTTTGACGACATAATTGGGCAAAGTATAGCTATAAAAGAATTAATCGAACGGAGCAAGAAAATAACCGATAGTGACTCGCCCATACTTGTCTACGGAGAAACAGGCACAGGCAAAGAGCTTTTAGTTCAGGCTATTCACAATGCAAGCCAAGTACGGAAAAACAAGCCCTTTATTGCTCAAAACTGTGCGGCGCTGCCTAATACGCTGCTAGATAGCATTTTGTTTGGTACAACGTCGGGAAGCTTTACCGGAGCTAAGGATAAGCCGGGTCTTTTTGAATTGGCCGACGGAGGAACGCTGTTCTTAGATGAAATTAATTCGATGGATAAGGAACTGCAAGGTAAATTGCTGCGTGTCTTGCAGGACGGCATCATCCGGCGCGTTGGCGGGGCTAATACGGTAGCTGTCAATGTAAGAATTGTCGCCAGTACGAACGAGCCTCTCGAAAAGCTCGTGGATCAAAATTTTTTGCGTCGGGATTTGTATTATCGATTAAATGTTATTTCTTTAAGTATTCCTGCTTTGCGCGACCGAAAAGAGGATATTGCGCTGCTCACCCAGTTCTTTATTGGTATGTATAGTGATAAAGTGAATCAAAAAGTTGCCTTAATTTCACCTGAGGCGCTGCATCTCTTGCAGTCATACCATTGGCCTGGAAACATTCGGGAATTAAAATATACCATTGAAAGCATTATGAACTTTGCCGATAGCGATATTATTGATGTCTATGATCTACCGCATCATATTATCGATTCGATTGAAGAGCCAGCACTAAGGATGCAAGAGCTTATCAGCGATGAAAGGCATTCCTCATTGGTCGACAAGCTCAATGATTATGAAAAAGTATTAATTCAAAAAGCTATCAAGCAAGCCAATGGTAATGGGGCAAAAGCGGCTAGAATGTTGAACATTCCCCGGCAGACATTGCACAACAAACTTAAAAAACATAATATTGATTGGGAGATTATCGTAAGTAATGATAAACCGTAGATAATATTTATTTGAGCGCGTCCCTAAACAGAGACAATGTCATAATTGTATTGTCTCTGTTTAGGGACGTATTTCTATTTTTTAAAATTTATAGTGCGCTGGAAACAAAATAATTAGATTGAATTGGCGAAAAAATCAGTAAATGTATCGTTTTTATTGTACTTAGCGATGTTGGCATGGTTATTGCAATATATAGGGGCAAAGGCTTTAAGGGCAGCGATTATTTCAGAAAATAAAGCTGATGGGAGGTGATTTTTTGTGTGAGGGAACAATATTTAATGTTCAAAAATATTCGATCAATGATGGCCCAGGTATTCGCACCACTATTTTTTTAAAAGGATGCCCTTTAGCCTGTTGGTGGTGCCATAACCCGGAAAGCCTGGCGGTGAAAACAGAAATAATCTTTTTAGAGAACAAATGTATCGGGTGTGGTGACTGTGAAAAAAGTTGCCCTAATGCCGCCATTACCTTATCTAACCAGAGTGTTAACAGAGAGGCGGCAAAATGCAGTCTATGTGAAATTTGCATAGAGGTATGTCCTACCGGAGCTATGGAGAAAGTGGGAAAGCAGATGACGGTAGCAGATGTTATGCCGGAAATAGAAAAAGACAGTGCCTTTTATGAACAATCGGGCGGTGGGGTAACGTTTTCCGGTGGCGAAGCATTGCAGCAACCGGAATTTCTTGACGGTCTTCTTGCCGCCTGTAAATCAAGGGGTATTCATACAGTCTTAGATACCTGTGGCTATGCCCCGTGGCAATCAGTTGCCAGAATCGTAGATAAGGTCGATTTATTTTTATATGATATTAAGCTGATGGATGATGAACAGCACAGAAAATATACAGGCGTCTCTAATAAGCTTATTTTCGAGAATCTGGAAAAGCTTGCAGCTATTAACCGTAACATTTGGATTCGTGTCCCCGTTATCGCGGGAATCAATGATGGAACGGAAAATATAGAAAAACTTGGATCATTTGTATCCTCGCTGCAGTTGCAGCATGTGAATCTATTGCCATATCACAATATTGCCATAACAAAATATGGCAGACTGGGAAAAACATATCAGCTAGCGGAACTTCAAAATGCTTCACCTCAATGCCTGGAAGATATTTCGCAGAGGCTAACCGCCTTTGGATTACAAGTAAAAATAGGAGGATGATAAGAGATGACGACAGCAATAAGCGCCAATGAAAGAGTGGAAAAATTGAGAGAGCAGAGTGTCAACACTGTTCCGCGTTTATCAATCGAAAGAGCCAGGCTGGTAACCGAAGCCTATAAATTACATGCCGGCAAGGTTTCCGTTCCGGTATTGCGGGCACTGACATTTAAGCATCTGATGGAGAATAAGACTATCTGCATAAATGAAGGTGAGCTTATTGTTGGAGAACGTGGAACCGGCCCGCAGGAGGCGCCAACTTATCCGGAATTATGCTGCCATACGGTTGAGGATTTCGAGGTTATCGATCAGCGGGATAAAATCTTCTTTCGCGTAGATGAGGCAACAAAGCGCATTCAACGAGAAGAGATTATTCCTTACTGGCAAGGTAAAGCCGTTCGTGATCTGATTTTTGACCAAATGACACCGGCTTGGAAAGATTGTTACGAGGCTGGAATTTACACCGAATTTATGGAGCAAAGATCGCCAGGCCATACGGTTGCCGACGGCAAGATTTATCGGCGCGGTTTTCTTGAGTTCAAGACAGATATTGAAAAAAAGCTTCAACAACTAGATTATCAACAAGATCCGGAAGCTTATGACAAGCAAGAAGAGCTGAAAGCCATGGCGATTTGTTGTGATGCCATTATTGCTTTTGCGCACAGGCATGCCGCTATGGCCACGGAATTGGCCGGCAAGGAGCAAGATGATGCCAGAAAGCGCGAGTTGGAGCAAATTGCCGCTGTTTGCAGTCATGTGCCGGCTTTTGCCCCCAGAAATTTCTGGGAAGCGTTGCAGACCTACTGGTTTGTCCACTTAAGCGTAATTACGGAATTAAATACGTGGGACTCCTTTTGCCCGGGAAAGCTTGACATTCACCTGCATCCATTTTATGAACAAGAGATTCAGGCAGGCACCCTGACGCGGGAAGGTGCAAAAGAACTGCTAGCTTGCTTCTGGGTGAAATTTAACAACCAGCCGGCGCCACCCAAGGTAGGTATTACCCTCCAGGAAAGTGCTACGTATACTGATTTTTGTAATATTAACATTGGCGGCATCAAACCTGACGGTACAAGCGGAGTAAACGAAGTATCGTATTTATTATTAGATGTTGTCGAACAAATGAAAATACTGCAACCTAGTACTAATGTGCAAATCAGCCGGAAAAACCCTGACAAGTTTGTCATTAGAGCTGCCGAAGTCATCAGGGCAGGCATGGGCTTTCCCTCGGTATTCAACACCGATGCCGTCTTGGAAGAACTGCTGCGCCAGGGCAAGAGCCTTGAGGATGCACGCCAGGGCGGTACTAGCGGTTGTGTAGAGGTAGGCTGCTTTGGTAAAGAAGCTTATATCCTGACAGGGTATTTGAATCTTGTCAAGATACTGGAAATTACGCTCCACAACGGCATTGACCCGCTGACAGGCAAAAAGATCGGTATCGAAACAGGTGAGGCTGGCCAATTTGCCTCGCTCGATGAGTTATTGGCAGCATTTAAGCAACAGGTAGCGCATTTTGTTGAGATTAAGATTCGGGGCAACAATGTCATTGAAATGTTGTACGCCAAATATATGCCGGCACCATTTATGTCGATTATTATTGATGATTGTATTGAAAAAGGCAAGGATTATAATGCCGGCGGCGCCAGATATAACTCCCGCTATATCCAAGGAGTCGGTATCGGCAGCATTACCGATTGTCTGGCGGCAATTGAATATCATGTGTATGACAAAAAAAAATTTACTCTACCTGAATTATTGGCGATATTGCAGGCTGATTTCCAGGGGCAGGAAAAGGTGCGTCAACTCCTGTTGAACAAAACGCCTAAATACGGCAACGACGATGATTATGCCGATAGCATAATGCTCAAAGTATTCGATGTTTTCCACGATGTTGTCAATGGCAGAAAAACGCCGACAGGCGGCACCTATCGGATTGAAATGCTGCCAACGACTTGCCACGTTTACTTCGGCACCGTCACTGGCGCCACGCCAGATGGCAGGAAGGCCGGGCTCCCCTTATCGGAAGGGATTTCTCCCGTACAAGGTGCAGATAAGAACGGACCGACAGCAGTCATTAAATCGGCGGCTAAGATGGATCAGCTAAGGGCGGGCGGGGCACTGCTCAACCAAAAGTTTACTCCTCAGGTAGTACAGGGTGAAGACGGGCTTGTAAAAATAAAAGACTTAGTCAGGACATATTTTAAACTGGATGGCCATCACATTCAATTTAATATTATCGATGCCGGAACGTTGCGGGATGCCCAAAAAAATCCGGAAAACTATAATAATCTGATTGTACGGGTGGCCGGTTACAGCGATTACTTTAATAATCTTACTAAAGCACTGCAAGATGAAATCATTGAAAGGACAGAACACACCAATTTCTAATATTGTCCATTTTACCCGATGACTAAACCGCGTCTTAACTCCCTCTTCTGTAAGCGGGAGTTAAGAGCGGCTAAGTCGTTGGGTAGGCTTGAGATTAAGATTCATTGGCAATAACGTCATTGAAATGCTGTACGCCAAATATATGTGCTTATGCTCGATCATTATTGATAATTGTATTGAAAAAGGCAAGGATTATAATGCCGGCGGCGTCAGATATAACTCCCGCTATATCCAAGGTGTCGGTATCACTGCAAGATGAAATCATTGAAAGAACAGAACACGCGAGCTTTTTAAGTTAGTAACTTAATTACCGGAAAATCAGCGATAAGGCTGCCAGCGAAAAAGCAGCACTTCGCGTATTCCGGCGCTATTATACGGATTCTTTCGATTGGTATAAACAAATAAGACGGAATTTTAAAAAAGCTAAGAAATGGGGTATAAATATGGAGCATATAGCAAATGCAATTTTTTTCTTAAATGAGTATGTTTGGTCATCAGCTATGTTAGTATTTGTTGTTGTATCAGGTGTATATTTTTCCATCAGACTCCGCCTTACCCAAGTCCGTAATTTGAAGGATATGGTGAGAAATCTGGTAAGTAACAAAAGTTCGGAAAGCGGCATCTCGACCTTCAATTCATTTTGGACTACCATGGCAGCCCGTGTTGGTGTTGGTAATATTGCTGGTGTGGCAGTGGCTGTTTATATGGGAGGTCCTGGTGCAATCTTCTGGATGTGGGTTACAGCTATTTTGCTGGCAGCCATATCATTTTCAGAATGCTCACTGGGGCAGTTGTATAAAATTCGGGTTGACGGTGAGTACCGCGGCGGTGCATACTACTGTGCTGAAATGGGCTTGGGCTGGAAATGGTTTAGCAAGCTGTTTGCTATAGTCACTATTGTGGGAATGTTGTTCGGTATGCCGGGCATTCAGGCCAATATGATCGGTGAAGGCTTAAATCACAGCTTGGGGCTTTCCCCATTGATGGTTGGCGTGGTTGGTGCAATATTTTTGGGAATCATTATCCTCGGCGGTATCAAACGGATCAGCACCTTTGCTGCCGTTCTTGTTCCCTTGAAGGTAGGTACTTTTCTGCTGTTGACGGCAGTTGTGCTAATTGCGAATTATGATAGAATCCCGACCATGTTTAATTGGATTTTTTTATCCGCATTTGATCAAGGCTCGGTATTCGGCGGTATGATGGGCAGTGCTATTGCTATGGGTATTAGACGCGCCACCTTCGCATCCGGCGCCGGTATGGGCGAAGAAACTCCGGCTGCGGCTGCGGCTGAAACCGCACATCCTGTCGGTCAGGGTTTGGCTAATTCCTTCGGTATCTATGTGGACATCGTAATATGTACCTGTTCAGGGCTCATGATTCTGGTCACTGACTGCTTCAATACGGCTTCCGGCTATATCGGCTCCGGTTCTGCAAAAATGGGGGAATTAGCTGCTGCCGGCAAGAACGGTATCGTATTTCCCCAGGAGGCTGTTGGTACACTCATGCCTGGTTTGGGCGAATTCGTTATGGGTGTGGTAGTAATAATGTTTGCTTTTACGACAATACTCAGCTACTATTATCAAGCTGAAACCGGTATGGCTTATATATTAGGCAATGCCAGCGAGAATACACGTAAAAATGTTTACTTGGTCATGAAGGTTCTGGTATTAATTGTATATATTTATTTCTCCACCACCACTTCGACCATTGCCTGGGCGGCAGCTGATTTGGCCTGTGGTATGATGGTATGGCTGAATGTGTTAATGCTATGGTTTTTGTTCCCGAAAGTCGTTGCTATGCTGAATGACTATGAGGAACAACGCAAGGCAGACCAGGTACCCTTCTTCGATCCTGACAAGGTCGGTATTGAGAATGTAGATATCTGGAAAGAAATCAACAAAGAACAAATCGTTGCTGCCAGGGTCGGCAACAGCAAGATTAACATGGCAGGAGCGGGAAAAGATTCGTTTGGTGTTTAAACCGGCGGCAAGTATATCGGGTCTGTTACCGGCTGGATTAACTTTGGCGGCAATATGGGAGGCGTATTTGCGCCTGTCGCAACGTTGGCCTTGTAGTGCCAATTCGGCTATTTCCATGCTGGAAATTACAGTTTTCTCGGCGCCATCGCTGCCAGCTGGGGGTCTGACAAACTGTTTAAAGGCAGCCGCATACCGATGAACATCATACTTATGCTTGGAATCATGTTTTCGGTGGCGGCACTGTGGCTGTTGCCTCTTACCAGCTACTGGTCTATTGGCACTACCTTCTTTTTCATCGCGTTCTTTATCTTTGGCCTCCAGGTGCTTACCGGTATGGCTGCAGCTGGAGTGACGCACAAGGAATACGCCGGTACGGCTACTGGCTTTGTCGGCCTTCGGCTATATGGGTGCGGCACTGACCGGTTTGCCTGTAGTAAAGATTATTGAAACATGGGGCTGGGATAGCTTCTTCATGGTTATGGCCGTGGCCTCTTTCTTATCCGCCGTCATCATCCTGCCCATTATGAACCCCAAAAGCATCCGCCTGTGCCTGAAAATAGGGGAGGCTTCAATACAACAGATTCCAAATAGTCCATAAAAATAACGGCTTGACCCATCATGGTCTAAGCCGTTATTTTTATCTTAAATATTGAGTCACGACTCCCGCCTCTACAGGCGGCTTTAGTTCAGGTGGAGTAGACTCTCCACCTGAACCCCCGATGTTTCAGATTTACTGAAACAAGTTCACTCATTGCTGCCGCAATCTCCCGCTGATAGTACTCCTTGATTGTTCGATACGTTATTTTTCTACCATGTAAGGATAATTAACTATTGTACGGGGAACCAATGCTTCCTTAATAGCCCGTTGGTTCATCCAGCGATACAGATTGATTGCGCTGCCGGCTTTATCATTTGTTCCTGAACCGCGGCTGCCGCCGAAAGGTTGTTGACCAACAACGGCCCCGGTAGGCTTGTCGTTGATGTAGAAGTTGCCTGCCGCATGGTCTAGTGCTTTTGCCAGCTTGATGATTACCGCTCTATCCTGGGCAAACACAGCGCCTGTCAGAGCATAACTTGTTGATGTATCGCAGGCTTTGATAGTTTCTTCTAATTTGTCATTTGGGTATACATAGATGGTCAAGACCGGTCCAAAGATTTCTTCTACCATTGTCTTATAAGTTGGCGTCTTGGCTAAGATGACTGTAGGCTCTACAAAATAACCGACACTGTCGTCGCATCCGCCGCCGATAATGATCTCGGCATCTTTTGATTGGCGGGTATAATCAAGATAGCTTTTGATGTTGTTAAAAGACTTCTGATCAATGACGGCATTCATAAGATTTGTAAAGTCGCTGACATCACCTGTCTTAATCTTGCCGATTTCTGCTTCAAGGCGCTGTTTTACCTCGCCCCACAGGCTCTCAGGAATGTAAGCGCGGGATGCGGCAGAGCATTTTTGTCCCTGATACTCGAACGCCCCGAGCACCATGGCGCAAGTAAGGGCTTCAATATCTGCCGATTCATGAGCAAAGATAAAATCTTTACCACCTGTCTCACCAACAAGACGGGGATAGGTAACATAGTTGCTGATGTTTTGACCAACCTGACTCCATATCTCGTTAAATACACCGGTAGAACCTGTGAAATGGAAACCGGCCATCTTAGGATGAGGGACGACAATTTTGCCAAAATCAACTCCCCTGCAAGGGACAAAATTGATGACACCGGCAGGTAGTCCGGCTTCCATTAGAATTTGCATCAAGTAGTAGTTTGACAGTACGGCTGTTGATGATGGTTTCCATAATACAGTGTTGCCGCACATGGCTGGAGCTGTAGAGAGATTGCCGCCGATTGAGGTAAAGTTGAACGGTGTAATGGCTGCAACAAAACCATCGAGAGCACGGTATTCCACACGGTTCCAAACACCATCGACGCTAAGTGGCTGTTGTTTATAGATTTCCTGTATAAAGTAAGCGTTAAACCGCAGAAAATCTGCCATTTCACAAATGATATCGATTTCCGATTGATAGGGGTTCTTGCTTTGGCCAAGCATGCAAGCAGCTGATAGTTTTGCCCGGTACCTGCCTGTTAGCAAATCGGCTGCCTTTAGGAAAATAGTAGCTCTATGCTCCCAGGGCATATTTTCCCAATCTTCCCTGGCCGCTTCGGCTGCTTCAATAGCCATAAGCAATTCTTTTTCACCGGCGATATAATACTCGCCAAGTACTTTTTTATGGTCATGGGGGCAAATCATTTTTGCTTTAGTTTCTGTACGGACTTCTTTCCCCGCAATAATAAGCGGTACTTCAACCGGGTTTGCTAATTGCCGCTCAAGCTCTGCCTTTAAGGCAATGTTTTCAGGTGATCCCGGCATATACCCTTTTACCGGTTCGTTTACCGGGGTTTTAATTTGAAAATAGGCGTTGTTCATGCTGAAATTCCTCCCTGTCCTGGTTTAGCTAATAACGCGGTCTGTCGCCTGATAAAGATGGACCCACGCGTCAGGTGGGGGTTTACCCCCTCTGAAGTTTAGTCGACCTTATCCAGGGACGAAGCCGCTCTAAGGCTCCCGCTTGCAGAAGAGGAAGTTTTAGAGCGGTTTAGTCATCGGACAAAGATACCTGGCACTGACTCTGTCTATCATTAGCTTACATTAAAAATAGAGTTAAGTAAATTTAGATAATTGTATGCATTACTTCAGTTTTTTTGAATTATGAGCACTGATCTGGGGTGTACTATGTTGGTTTGTCCTATTGACGAACAAAAATGGCCTGATCCTGTAGTAACAGAACCAGACCATTGACAATTCAACCAGGCATTTGCTTTTGACGGCGAGTGTTGGCATCGGCAAAATCAGCCAAATTGTGTTCTTGCAACCAAGAGCGAATACAAGCAAGAAATTTCTTGGCAGCCGGTGAGATATTCTTAAATGAGAGGGCGGCTATGCCGATAATCCGGTATTCAGCTTCCGCTAAGTCCACGATGTGAATATTATCCGGTACATTGACTAAAATCAGCTCGGGCAGTACGCTGATCCCTAAGCCTTTTTGCACCATCGCCAGTATCGTGCGTTCTTCCATTAAATGATATTTAATTTGTAGATTTAATTTTTGCTCAGCTAAGAGGCGCCTGATATTATCATCACTGCCCCATTGCGGCATAATAAAAGATTCATCTTTGAGCTGGTCATACGAGATGCTGCTTTGATGGCGCAATGGATGATTAGGCGGTAGGATAACAACTAGTTTGTCTTTTTTTAAGGGAATAGTCTCAAATGACTTCGAAGTGGGCAGCGATACAAATCCAAAATCAATCGTACCGTTTGCTATCCAATCATTCATTTCATCATAGCAGCCCAGATATGTTTTTATTTCAATGTGAGGATATTTCTCATTGAATTGGGCGAGTATTCCGGGCAGCCATTGCATCGAAACACTCGATAGCGTTCCCAGGCAGACGGTACCGGTGTCAAATCCTTTAATCGCCGCTGTTTCTTGCCGCAATAGCTCTTCTTGGTGCAAGATCCTCTGGACATGCTTTAAGATGCGCTCGCCATTACTCGTTAAGCTGATTCCAGACCTGTCCCGTTTAAGCAGGGGAAAACCTAATTCCGCTTCAAGGGTAGAAATCGCATAGCTGACCCCCGACTGGGTTAAGTTAAGCTTTTCTGCGGCTTTGGTTAGGCTGCCCACTTCAACAATCGTATTAAATATTTCATATTTTGAAAGTGACAAGACAACCAACTCCCATAATATTTTTGCGGGCAATTTAAAGTAGTGGTTTGCCATTCTATATAAAGAGAGACGAACGCTTCAGGTGGGGCTTTTACCCCATCTGAAGTTTAGTCGGCCTTATCCGAACGACTTAGCCGCTCTTAACTCCCGCTTGTAGAAGAGGGAGTTAAGACGCGGTTTAGTCATCGGCAAAATAGACAAAAAAGCTTTTTCCGGAATGCTGTTCGGAAAAAGCTACTCTGCTGAATTAATTAGTGGCTGTGTTTAGTTTTGCAGACCAGCGAGAGGCATTTCCCTATATACGCTGCTTGTTAAAAATTTCTATTATTGTTCCTATCTTAGCAAAGCCCTAAAAAATAGTCAATAATTAAAATCAATTGTTGTCTGTATGACCTGCTTTTCCAGATAATGCAGATGACAAACAGGGTTGATTTTTGTAAATAATTTCTTTAAAAATATTATTAAAATTTCTACCTTCAGCCACCGCATTGGTAAACCGATGACGATCGTAGGAGGGTCGTTATGCCGTTGTGGCTAACAGCCGTGTGATATCTTTGATGCAAAAGACGCTACAGGTTTTGGGATAATTAGATTAATATTTTGGTTAAATTTTTGTCGAAAAAAGAAGTATTTCGGTGTTTTATGTCGAATATTACAAGAATGGCAAGATTAACCACAAAACATTGATGTTAAATTTACTGACTTTGATTCTTTCTTTAGGAATGCCTCCCCAGTCATCGCTGATACACAAAAGTCCAGTTGTTTTTCTTGCGCTTTTAACACTGTGTCCGCCCGGTAGTAAGCACCATCTGCTACCAGGGTATCAATTGTTTCAGACAATGGCTGATAGGCGACAGAATCTTCCCCAAACTGATCATGGCTATTGGCTCAACTTTGCTGTGGCTGCAAATATGGCTGAGAATCTTCCGGAA
>Ga0153941_1000436_pt1 | contig 18390 bp, 20 predicted proteins | sample TSNJ025MetaG_FD_104733 | JGI IMG/M metagenome (GOLD analysis project Ga0153941, IMG submission 104733) | Attine ant fungus gardens microbial communities from New Jersey, USA - TSNJ025 MetaG | ecosystem: Host-associated > Fungi > Mycelium > Unclassified | place: USA: New Jersey, Brendan T. Byrne...
CTATTATACTACATTTGCTCTGAAAATGGAAACCCAGTGTCTACTTTTGACACCCTAATCAAAAATAAAAATGAAGGAGTACACAATCATGGTTGACATTACTTTTATCCGAGAAAACACAAACGTAATCAAAAAGGTAAGTGCTGATAAGTTAATACCCGTAGACATTGACAGACTGCTTGCTTTGGATTATTCGTTACGAGAATTAACGACAAAAATTGATGCCCTGCGAGCCGAGCGTAACCGTATGTCAAAACTAATTCAAACCTGCAGTGACGCGAAAGAAAAAGAAAGCTTTGCTGAAAAAGTCAGATTACTAAAAAGCGAGTTGTCTGAATTTGAGACTTCTGCGCGTGATATTCGTATTGAATTTGATGATTTAATGTTACGTGTTCCATCTGTCCCTGCTCCTGAAGTACCCATAGGAAAGGGTGAGGACGATAACGTGGAAATAAGGCGTGTAGGGCAAATTTGCGATTTTGGCTTTCCATTCCGCGACCATGTGGAACTTTGTGAAATCCACAATATGTTAGATGTCCCACGCGGTGTAAAAGTAGCGGGGAGCCGTTCCTATTTTCTTAAAAATAAAGCTGTCTTTTTAGAAATGGCACTCTGCCGTTTCGTTATGGATTTTCTTTCGACGCGTGGATTTACGCCGATGATTGTTCCGCAGCTTGTGAAAGAAAAAGCCATGCAGGGTACGGGTTATTTCCCAATAGGGTATGACCAGGCCTACAGTATAACAGAAGACGAATTGTTTTTAATCGGAACATCAGAAGTTTCTCTTGTAAGTTATCATCAAGACGAAATAATTCCGTTGTCGGATTTACCTTTAAGATATGCGGGAGTTTCTTCATGTTATCGACGGGAAGCAGGAACTTACGGCAAAGATACAAAGGGTCTGTATCGCGTTCATCAATTCCAAAAAGTTGAGCAAGTAGTTTTTTGTGAAGCCGACTATGAAAAAGCAGAAGCCCTGCATTATGAAATACTCGGAAACACAGAAGCTATTCTACAAGCGTTAGAATTACCGTATCGAGTTTGCCTTGCCTGTACTGGTGAGATTGGTATAGGCCAAATAAGAAAGCATGAAGTCGAAACATGGATGCCCAGTAGAGAAGCGTATTGCGAAACGCATTCATGTTCAACGCTTGGTGATTTTCAAGCGCGGCGTTCGGGCATACGTTATCGTGACGCTAACGGTGATATGCGATATGTTTTTACGCTTAACAACACAGGTATTGCTACACCGCGCATATTTATACCACTTTTGGAAAATCATCAGAACTCGGACGGGAGCATTACGATTCCAAAAGCACTGCGTCCATATATGAATGGAGTTGAAGTAATACAATGTTGATATAAAAACGAGGGTGCCAACTGCTGACACTCTCGTTTTTCTGGCTTATTCTTATCCTTTAATCAATTTAATCTATGTCCTGCGTTGGGTAAAAACGATCAGAAGCAATCCTTATCGCCATTGTCTTCATCAACCAGAAGGATTTTTAATTTCCACGTTCCATCGAACGAGAATAACCAAAGCATTCCTTAAACAGCTTACGCCCGATGTAGTCCTTAAAATGATAATACTTATCCCTATAAAATTCATTCCAATAACTTGTCATTTGTGCATAACTTTTACAAAACATACTTCGATTTTCGGCGCAAAATGCTTTCATTCTTTCTGTATCTTCCTCTGTCAACATTTTGTATACTATTTCTAAAATTTCAACCACATACTCATCGCATACTTTCACAATAAAGGGAATGGCCCAGTCTTCATAAGGCATCGTGAGCAGCGATTTTATATGATTTTCGCGTACAAATCCATTACAACTTCTCGAGTAAATACAGTGCAATATCATTTTTTGTTGTTCGCTCAATTGATATATTATACCATCATCTGAGATTTCGTTATAATATATCCGATAAGGGAATCGTATTGGGACATCATTTAGCGAGTATTTAACGTATTCTTCTGATGTACCTATTCGAACATTATTGTAAGTTTTCTTAGGTATAATTGCGATTACTTCCCTGCTATCATTTTGCAGCGAAATCGGAAAAGCATCTTGAAACAAATCAACACCTCCTTTTTGAAAAATATAAATTTTATCCGCTTACTCTGTCAATTTTCTGATTTACAAGTCATATTCGTATGGATTAGAGAAATTATTCATAATAATATTGTGATTCTTGGGATAATCATAAGCAGTCCACATCTCATAACTTCTTATTAATTCCACACAATCTTCATCGGACAAAGATTTCATAAAGCGTTCGCACTTTTGAATAATCTGATTCGGTTTATCAGGTGCCCGATTTACATATTCTTCGAGCTTTCTCACAGATGGGAACAAGATTTCATTTTCAAGTAATATCAAGCGATACAGGTTATAAATTATTCCATTGGCTACATGAAGCCGCATAAATCCGTCCGGCTTACAACATACCCAATAATAGGTATGGAACATCTTCATCGCACAATAAAATCGAAATTTCTTTATCTCGGCTTCGTTTTTTTGAAATACTGGAATAATATCCACCAGTTCCGGTAGATCCGGTTCATCACAATATAAGATACACGCGCAGTCAAACATATTACGCATCGGTTCAGTTCCGCTTTGAGAGATTTCTTCTAAATTTTCACGCGTCATATAATGAATATTAAAATAACCGCATTCATATGTGCATTTACCGTAATACACTTCTTCCAGCTCTCCGCTATTTTTCTTTTGCTCATAATACTCCTTCGATACGATTGCCACTGCGTCGATATCCGAGTCAGGACGTTCCATACCGACAGCAACAGAACCGATTAAGAATAAGGCCTTAATATCGGTATTTTCGCGATAATGTTTTATCATGTTTTCTACTGATTCCCCATGATGCTTGTATAATGTTCTTTGCATTTTTATATCCCATGCGCGCTTCAGCGCGCTCTCAAATCAATAGGTTGAAATGCACTTTTTTCAACCTTATACCCCATGTGCGCTTAATGCGAACTTGTTCGCATTGTGCGCTCTCAAATCAATTGTTTGAAATGCACTTTTTCAACCTTTACCTTCTTCTGTTCTTAACAACAACCACAATTATACCTGCTCCAACAGAAACAACTCCGAGGACGATGATAATAATAAAGATATAGTTATTATCTTTAACCTCCCCAATATCTGCTGCATCGGGCGCAGCAGGTTGGTCAGCCCCGTCAGCTCCGTCAGTTCCGATAACTCCATCCGCGTCGGCGCTTTCGCCGCTTGCCAAAGTTTCCTCATTCCCATCTGAATCCGAAGAAAGCACCGCGGGAGTGCCATATACAATATCGCCAACGGTCATCAAATGATTGTATACGTTGACGTTTCCGCTGCTATTATACCCTTCAACGCACAGAGCGACCTCGTACATCATCCCGCTCATATCCAACTCCATTTTTTCCCATTCTTTGAAATGTTCGGATATAGAAATCGTTCCCTCGGTTCGCTTGTCGGTACGTACAGCGAAATATTGCTCAAATGTTTTGGTGCCTTGTATGGACGGCTGCTCTATGCGGGTATTTACATATACTTCATACGTGCTGCCATCCATTTCGTATGTACCTTGAAAGCCAACTCCTCCCGGCGGCTTATAACTCCCGTGGGTTTCGATGATATAATACTCGATCATCGGATTCTCCGTCCAACCGTACACGCACAAATAGTTTACATCGCCGCTTGTTATGTTCTGTTCGGCGGCGTATTCCATAATAATGCTGCCGTATTTTTCGTAGGTCATCGTGCTGCCTAATTTTTTTCCAATACGGAATAGTACATTTTCAGCGTCCCAGCTGCACTGAAACGTCCCGCCACCGGTTAGGGTCATACTGACGTCATCGCTGCTTTTTTGTGTCCAAAGTTCGTAATCGAACCCATCATAGGTAGCTATTTTGTTACTCACGATAATCGGGTATCCCAAATCTGACACTGAATCTACTTTAGGGGCGGTCACAGCCGTAACAGCTACTGCCGGACTTAGATGCAAGATTGTAACGATGTAGATAAGAGATGCAAAAAAATGTTTTGACATACAAATATACTCCCTATTTTCTCTATATTATACGCCTCTTTTACTATTCGCGAAAAAGAACGCCGATACCAAAATAGTTACCTTTCAGCGATGGATACTGATCTATAAACTCAGTATGATTCATTTCTGATTCCAATTGTTTCAAACTGTTCCACAATAGTGTCGATTCCGGGCAAGTATCGGAGCAAACATCGTGGTGTACAATAATCTTCGAAAACTTTCTAACCAACATATGGTCTTTGAGTGCACCTGATATTCTATGGTCGCCATCAATTAATGTAATGTTAGGCTTATATTCCGTGACCATCCGAATAAACTCATCGGATGTTGATGAACCTTCAAAGTATATAATTTCAAGACCTGCTTCTGTTGCTATGCTCGCATACCGTTCAATAAAAGGAGTTGCTTCTATTAAGTCGGCAGCAATAGCGTATTTAAAATTTGGATTCACGCGGCGAAGCACTTCACAAGTCACAATGAATGTTCCTCCCCAACGGCTTCCTATCTCAAGATATGAAGAGCAATTCTGTGCATTCTTCAATAACCAAATCATATACTTTGAGAACTGTTTTGGGTTCTGCCAAATATATAAACCCGTTCCGAAATACGGAGCTAATTCTGGTGCCAGTTCACCTAAACTCTCGTTGTTAAGTCCGATATTATTAAGAACAAATTGCTCCATATACGATTCATTATAAAGCAATGTATCTGGAATTGCGTGGAACTCCCTGACAAACTCGTCCACATTCTTTATGATTTCAGAAAAATACGTTCGAACTTGTTGCGTGGTATCTTCCGAAAAACCTGTTTCAGGCAAGTTGCTAAAATCCAATACTGCTTTTTCTTTCACTTTATTCTCTTCTGAACTATTAGTCATCCCAATATCAACCTCCTTAATCCAATTCATATAGATTTTAAAATGATACCTGCTTCACACAGGAAGAACCTCCAGGTTTCTTGACATATAAGTTACCTGAGTATATGATAGTACATAACTCAGATTTATTCTATATGTATCGTCACTGTTTTTATCAATATCGTAACATTGGAGTGATTTTCATATTATAAAAATATTTTCTTATTTTAAAATAATTTCATATATTAACACAATAGGAAGGATTATTTTATGTTCTACACAAGTAATAATCAAGAAGAGTTATTTAAAAACATTGAAGCGCTCGGATTAACACAGGAAATAATCAAAAATGAAGTACTAATAAAAATAAATTTGTCAAGACCGTATACAAAAAATCTTCCTCGCACAGATATGATGCTTTTGAAAACCTTTGTAGATTATATCTATCAAAATGGCGGTAAATGTGCAATAACAGAAGGCGCAAGTGGCTATTTAAATGAAAATTTAGTTGCTTCCGGTTTTGATGAACTGTTAAAACGCTATAAAATAAAAGTGATTGATGTTGATTTAGAAGATTGTGATGAAGTATTATCTTTTGGTGAACATCATTATATTCCAAAATGTTTTCAAGAATACCCAACCAGAATCGCCATCCCTTCCACTTCAAAAAGAGAGAATATGGTTTTCTCTAACAATGTTAAATTATTTGTGGGTGCAGTACCGCGAAGGATGTATCAACTTGATACTGCCAACGTAGTGATAGATGCACCACGGCCTAAGATTCATCAAAACCTGCATTCATCTGTTGCGAATCTTTTTTTAGCGATAAACAGTTATTCACCATTTCAATTTTATGTAAATGGCGGCCTATCCTTTAATGAACATATTGGCGAATTTAATTTTTCTGAAGTGTTTATTGGTAATGATGCGTTAGAATTGGACTGCCATTTATTTAAAACCTTTTTTAATGATTGTGAGTATCCTGACTATTTAGATATATTAACAAAATCTATAAAGGAAAAGGCGGAAGAAGATAAAAATGCGTAAAGAATTTAATATAGACACGCCTCGATTGATACTCCGCGAGGTAAAAATGACAGATGATGAACAAATTTTATTAGCCATGTCATGCCCCGAAGTTCATTCAATGCACAGTAACGGATTTAAAAATATTGACGATGTCCAGAGATATATTTCTGTTCTCGTACAAGAGTATGAAAATAATAAGTTTCGTACTCTTGCTATCGCAGAAAAAACATTAAATATATTAATCGGTACAATCACCATAGATACACATAAATTTTTCCCCCGGGCTGAATTAGGGTATTGGATTTCGATACCATACCGAAACAAAGGGTACGCGGCCGAAGCTGTAAAAGCAGTTATTGAATATGGTATTATGACGTTAAGTCTTGGCCGGATTCAAGCGACACACCATATAAGTAATCCTGCTTCCGGGCGCGTTCTTGAAAAAGCAGGTATGGTTTTTGAGGGAACTTTAAGACGATACTTTGAATTGAACGGTATTGTGGTTGATGAAAAAATGTATTCCGCTATCAAGACCGATCTCGTGAAAGAATAACAAAACAAGCTGGAAGTAAACAATGGGGAACAAGGTGGAGGTAATGTTATGCATTTAGGTTCGATATACTTGATAGTAAATGATTTTGAAAAATCAATCGCTTTCTATGAAAAATTGCTTGAAATAACTGTAACAAGTAAGAATATGAGCAGATTTGCTCAATTTGTTTTTGAAGGTCATAATATTTCGATTATGAACGGTCATTTTGATACTGACAATCCCGACAAGGTTGTCCATAAAGGCGATTATACAGATTCGATGGATGACCTACAAAACATCGCACTTGCACCAAACACTCACAAGTTTGTTTTGAACTTTTGGGATGAAGATTTACGAAGTGAATATAAAAGGATAAAAAGTTTAAATATCTCCGAAACCATAACCACAATCAAATATGTTTGTAATGTTAGTCCCTATTACTATTTTCAACTGACTGACCCGGATGGTAATGTAATTGAGGTAACAGGAGACTATACGCCCGAAGCAGGTGAATTTGATGAATGAGTTTATTGTCATCGTAAGAAAAAGTATATATTATTTCTTACCAACTTTCAAGGTATTTATGCATGTGAATTAATTTTTTCCTGTCTTTCTGCTCTCTCCAGACATTTGTGCTGTATATGCGCTTTCTTAGAATGATAACGCTTTTTAAGTTCATAAAAAGGCAGCCATATTTCTGCCTTTTCTATCTGCTCATACACGTTCCGTAAGATAATATCATCCTGCCCTTTTCCTGACATCTTTCCATGGGCTTCATAATATTTCATGGTCTCCTCTGCAATCCAACTGCTGATTTTTTCCTTTTGCTTTTCCTTCAGCTGTGAAAATCTCTTATCTTTCTGTATCAGCATACCGTTTCTCATAGTATGATTCTTTCGTGACATAAATACATTCCCTTTTTTCCTGTCATATGCAGGAACTTCCTCTTTCCTTTAATCGGCTTAACTCTGACGGAAGATGGTCAATGCCCTGAAACTCCTTTACCACAATAGCTTGAAATCTTTATCATTTATTTTGTACGCTTTCATGTTTTATCTTTATTTTCTTCTCTTGCGGTTCTTTCAAGTTCTAATAATCTTTTTATTGCATTAACCGTCGTTTCAACGGGGTCATGACACCAAAAATACTGGCGGTTGCCGTTGCGGCAGACGTTTGTCAATTCTTTCCCGCAAACCATAATATTTTTTCCTGGTGCGCAGCCCCAAATGTTACATGGATAGTTTGATGCGTAATTCCTTAATTCCTCCGGGGGTGAAGACTCCAGAGGTTTCTGTACGCAATAAAATACGTTATCCCAAACAAATCGCTGCAAGTTCTCATTGATAATAGTTTGCTCATATTTTTTAATATTTTCAAGATAAATAGTAATAATCCACTTAAACTTTTTACATGAAGATGATTGATACTTAGCATCGTTCAACATATGCTTCTGATACATAGTCACTCGGCAAATCTGCCTGCCTTTGTAAACCGCTCTCCATTGGTTGGTAAGTACCCAAGACGGTTTCATTTTATTTTCGCGCAGATAAGCGGCGAAACCCAACGCCAATTCCGCCATATCTCCCTCAAGGTAATCGGGAATGACATCCTCAATCGGTGGTTTAGTTGCTTTCTGCTGTTGATATAAAGACATTTTAATACCTCCTGATTTCCGTCACCCGCAGCGATTCCACCGTTACAGTCGATCCTAAAAAAGTACCGACGAGGATTTCGGATGATAAATTGTATTCAGGGTTATCCTTAAAGACAGCAATATATCCTTCATTGTCACCTTGATATCGTATTGTACCGTTTACTATGATAGTCATTGTTCTCCTGTCGAGAATCCAATCGATGTCAACAAATTCGTTGACAGGAATTTCGCCGCACTTGATATTATCTATTTTATAATTGTGAACTTTCCATTCTCCACCTTCAACAGGCCATATCGTCAACGAATTCTCTAATTGTCTATTATTTAAAACAATGGAGCCTCGTGCATATCCGATAACAATGTATGCGTCGTTTGTTTTAGCGCGTAGTTCTATTTTTAACGGTAATTTGAATCGCTGCGATGTTAACATTCCATTCCAATAACCGTCTGCTTTTATATCCAATAATCCATTTTCGTATTTTAAATCCAACTCGCCTTTTCGTACCATTGTCATTAAATCAATTTCAACCGGTTTGTTCTGTAAAAGTGAATTTTTAGTTTTTATTATCACCTCATTCCATTTTTCCCTCTGCACATCACTTAATTGATCGGGTTCTTTTATCGGTACATAAATATCCAGATATTCGTGATTGAATACGGTATTGAATAAATCTGTATTTTTCTTATTGGAAATATTGAGCGGATTAAAATATACCTCATGACGTGGTCTGACGCCCGGGTCCCATACATAATCATCGTTTTTCCACTCGTCGATTACAGCCCAGCCGTCATTATTTTCATGAGTGACGGTTACAACAGCCCAAAGTCCGCCCTCGAACGGGGCTTTTACAAACGGCGCAGATACATCAAGGTCTTCTGGTATCGTTACATAAAACCAAGAACCCGGTTCCCCACCCACTCCATGGCTGAAAACCTTGAAATCCGGTTTACGTTTCATCAAATCTTTATCCTGGATGAAACTCTCCATTATGTTTTTTGCGTTTTCATCAGGTGGGTCGCAGCCTTCGCACCACATTTTTGCGACTGTTTCGGTCGGACGGTATACTATTCTTACAAGATTTTGTCTTGCCTTGTTTAGGGTTTCGCTTGCCCTGTTCAAATCATCCATAGTCTTATTCTCCTTAACATTTTTTTGGATCAAGGAAAGGGAATCGGCGAGTTTCATCACGGAATCGTCAGTCAGCAAGTTAATGGCATAAATCTTAGCATCTTATCCTTCATAAAATCTGTTCTTTTTAAATGATAGAATAAAAAGAAGAAAAAATACAGCTAAATTAAGGAAGACAATAAATAGTCTGTTCCAATTAAAGTGATTTCCATATATATCCCCTATTAAATTATTTATCTGATAAGTATACAGAAAACTGGTGAATTTTTGGATAGATTCATTAAACATACCCAACATCGGAATAATACCATTTAACATAGATACTAACACAATAAGACTTCCTGCACCTGAATGGGAAGTTGAATAGATCGACATAGCACTTCCAAACAGGAGCGTCGTTATTATGCCTAACATTAACACGAAAATAAATCTCAATAGAGCAAGGCCGCTAAGTCCTCCCAACAATCCAAAAATAAAGACGTTTATTAAAGAAATAAATAATATATACGCAGTGATTCCAATCAAATACTCCAGGGGCTTAACCGTAGACATTATCAATATACGTAATGTGTTCTGAATTTTATCTTCTTTGATAATATTATGCACAGTCAAAATCGGCATCGTACCTGTAAATGAAGTAGACATTATCATGATAATTAATGTTTTGTCGTTGTTTGCATTGCCAGGTAACGCAAACAGCAACAAAACCATAAGGATAGGAAAGACTAAAAACTGTATAAATATACCTCTATTATGTGCAGTGTCTGCAATTTGCTTTAAAAAAACTGCCTTAATCCGGCGCCATTTCATCTTATCTACACTCCTCATACTAACCCGTGGATTTGTGATAATAGTCATTTGATAGGTTGACTATTACGTAAACTTTTTACTCCTGCTTTTTATCTGTTACTGATAAAAAAACCGATTCCAAATCGGGTTCGGAAGAATGAATTGTCTCCACTTGATCATTTCTAAAATAATCAGCGATAGCATCTGCGGATTCCATTCGATTTTGCAGCTTTACTATACTTCCGTCTTTTAACAATATATCTATTGTATTTATATAATTATATTTTCAGCAGATTTCAGTGGGTTCGCCGTATTCCATGATAACACCATTGCATAGTAAAGCAATATTATCACACAATTTCATAGCTTCATCCATTTTATGGGTTGTTAGAAAAATGGTCACCCCCTGTTCACGTAAAGAGAAGATAAGCTTGTGAATCTCTAACGAATTAGATGGATCCAGACCGCTTGTTGGCTCATCCAAAAATAAAAGCTTTGGCTTATGCAGGATCGCTCTTGCGATAGCAAGGCGTTGTCGCATGCCCTTAGATAACTTATATGCCTTGGTGTTTACATCATCGGCGAGGTTGACCATTTCTAATGCTTTCAGTATTTCATGCTTGGAGACATCATGTATTCCTGCAAATACAGCTAAATTTTGATAACAGGATAATCGTTCAAAAATTCCAATCCTCTCTAGAACCATACCGATTGATAAATAAATGTCATCAGTAAGATTATCGGTATTTACTCCAAACACATAAGCTTCACCACCTGATTTCGTGAGTTGCCCTGTAAGAATGTTTATGATAGTTGTTTTTCCAGCGCCTGAAGGTCCCAATAAACCGAATATTTCACTCTCATAAATTGAATAACTGATATCGTTTAAAACGGTCTTATCACCAAAATTCTTTTTAATATTTTCCATTGTTATAATTTTATTCATTATGATTTAAACCCATTTTGTAAAATAAATTGTTTGCGGGCGGCGATAAATTTTTTTATCATCACATAATCTGTTTCGCCGGGATTATTAACGCGCATTGCGTACTTATCACAGGCGCAAACACCAGCTATTGATTGACCAAGCACTTCCAGTTTTACCCCGGGTTTACATTTGCCGCATCCGCGGCAACGTGGTAAATGCTTTATAAAATAATCAGCCATTTCGTCCCCTAATGGTGTTAAATATTCATTTATTTCATTTTGTGTGACTGAATTATCATCGCTGTAAAATCCGGGGTCACCAGCAGTATAAACCCTAACAGCATATTTATCCCTCATGCAAGCCTGTCCATTTGCAATTTCAATACGAAAAACAATTTTACCCTTGAAATTGGATTGATAAGTATTACACCGAGTAATTGAGAGAGGCATTTTGTTTTCTTCTATGTATAGCAAAAAAAGTTCTAATTGTGTGCATAGCGTTTCATTCATAAATCGTGAGGCAAGTGTTCTAATATCGGGGCGTTCTTTTTGAAATTGCTTGTTATAGCTTAATGATTCAGACATAATCTATCCTCCTGAATTTAAATTTCTTCATTTGCATATGAAAAGATGAGTATATACTTAAACTGCAGTGAAATCTAAAACCATGATATTATGCGAATACTTTTCTCCATTGAAAAATTCATCTTTCATTTGTCCGTTAAACGTAAATCCGCATTTCTTTGCAAGCTTTACAGATTTGATGTTTTCCGGATATATGCAAGCATTTATCTGTTTGATTTTCATATCATTACGAGCAAATGTGAGTACTGACTGCATTGCTTCATACATATAGCCTTTGCCCCAAAAGTCCGGATAAAGGTCATATCCTACATCACTGTAACCTATTGAATTATTCCAACAATGAAAGCCACATGTTCCTATTTTAGATCCATTTTCTTTTCTTACGATTATCCAACGATGCTGCGCTCTTGGTTCCGGTTGGACATAAAAGTCAATTATTTCGTCCGCATCTTGCATATCTGTAAGTGGCTCCGCATCGAACAAGTACTGATTAACTCTGCCATTGGTGAATTGTGCAAATACAAATTCTCTATCGTCGGATGATATATTCTTCAGGAATAATCTATCCGTTTCCAGATCTCTAAAAAACATTCTGAACCTCCACATATTATATGAATTTACTGACTGTACCGTAAGAATCGCTGTTCCAACGTTAATGCTTATGCTTTTAGATACAGTTATACAAAAAGAGGAACACTTTCTAAGTAATGCCGTTCCACTCCAATTGATACACCATACTCAATCATAGCATCCCAGGAATGGTCTTTCTCTCTCGAAATCCTAAAATATCTTTTATTTAAAATTATAATCAGGTCCTCGTCACTAAAGGCATGAATGTAATAGTTGTATTTCACGCTTTCCGTTAAAATCGGCAAAAACTCCTCTATTTCCTTTCGCGGTACATGATATTCATTCACATGCCATAAAGGGTATTCATCTGTTAGCACTTCTTCTAATCTTTGCGAAAACAAATAAGGCTTTAATTTGTCCAAAGCATTTTTCTCAACTAAACTTTCTTCAATTATTCCTAAAGTATACATAAAATATCCTCCAATTTTCCTGCATTTATTATATCAAGATAAACCAGACAACGGTATGACATGTTTAAAATATATATTTTATTCGCTTACTCACTATTTCAAATTATATCTGTCATGTATAATGAAATTGGATGCATGTTCTCAGCAAGTAAATGGACGTATTCAAAGATCATCTCTCATTAATTGGAATAACAATACTGAAAACAAAAACTTCACTGTTACAATCAATGCTCGTCACACCATTAAACTTCTCAACAACCTTTTTAATATTACTAATACCAAATCCATGCATATATTTATCTTCTTTACTTGTATGATTAACATTCACTTCACCTTCAATGCTGTTTTTTACTATGATATTCAAACAGTTCTTCTGAGTTGAAACCTTTACGGATATGAAGCGATCCGTTCTTTCTACCTTTTTACAAGCTTCAATTGCATTGTCAAGCAGATTCCCGAAAATTGAACTTATGTCTATCGGCGAGAAAAACTTTCCATCTTCAAAGTTAATTTGCAAATTCATATCAATTTCTTCTTCTTTCGCCACACGCATCTTTTCTTTCATTATAATGTCTAAAAATTCATTTCCAGTATCATAGTAATTCTCATAATCGGCAATTTTATATTTAAGTTCCTCTATAGATCTTTGAATAACATCGTCATCCATAGCAGAATTTTCCAATATCAAAAGATGATTCTTGAAATCATGGTATGTCGCCTTAAGCTTCTCTTCATCCCTGAGTTTCGATTTATAATAATCACATTTCATATGCAATTCATAATTTGAATACTCTTCCATCTGCTCCTTATCTTTCATATCTATATAATTATTAATAGCAATTACATTATAAAATAATGAGAATAACAAAAGAAACGAAGATATTAGAAATCCCAAAATATACTCTTCTTTTTCTATGTTGAATAAATTCAGGTAAATACATATCAATACACATATAGAGGATAGATTTGTTACTATATAAGGATAAATATCTTTTAGCCTCAATTTGTTTCCCTTTTTATTCATAATCTTTTCGATTATTACGATAATACTAAAATTGAAGGCTTTTGCCAGAATAATCACTTCCAGAATAAAGCTCTGCTGCCGTCCGATCTGTACATTTATGGGGCTTTTATCCAGTAAATCCCAGAATTGTATCACTAATAACTCACAACCCAGTAATATAATCATGAACATGCCCCAATACAATAGCATGGTTACTTTATTAAAATCATAAAACTTCACACCAATAAAAATCAGCATGACCACTTGCAGCACCAATTTCATTGGCATATTTAGCCCTGATATAGTCGCAATGATTATCATAATTGTAAGTAAACAGTAAAATAATAAACGATAAAAAGATGAAACAGCGTTTTCCCTGCCTCTTAACAAATACCAGAAAAAAAGCGTCTCTATGGCTGTAATGAAACCGTCAAATAGAGTGAATGTGAGTTCTGTCATAAAACCTTCCCCCAATAGGAAGCAAGCTGCTCAAGAAATTCCTTCCGTTTCAATTTGCTGATTGGAATCCTTTCACCGGAGACCAGCTTTATTTCCAATTTATGAATAGATTCAATATAAAACAAATTAACCAGGTACCCGGTATGGCATCTTCCAAATCCATAATGAAGTAACTCTTCTTCCATATCCTTCATTTTCTTATAACATATAATATTATCGCTATCTGTATGTAACAGGAGATTACGGTTATATGTTTCGATATATTGGAGAGATTTTATAAGAATCTTATAATATCCCTGATCATTTTTCACACCAATATACGGTTCCTCCGACTGCCTGGCCTTTTGTATCCATTTATCCATTTCCTGCTTCAGCCTGCTGTATTTTATAGGTTTCACTAAAAAATCATATGCATTTACTTTATAACCTTCAGCAGCATATTGAAATAACGAAGTAAAGAAAATAATATCAACCTTTTTATTTTTGGCTCTTATCCTTTCAGCTGTCTTAATCCCGTCAAGTTTTGGCATTTTAATGTCCATAAATATCAAATCAAAGGAATTATAATTATACGCTAATATCTCCACACCATCATAAAACTTCTTTATTATAAATTGTTCCCCTGTTTCCTTTTGATACTGAATCAGACACTCTTCCATCTTTTCCACAAGTGCTTTTGCGTCATCACATATAGCTATTGCAATCATTGCATTCCTCCTTACCACAAATTCACTTATTACCTATTATATATTAAGTAAAATGAATTTCATATGATAAATTGAAATTTAACGCAAACCTTTCAGCATTTACGACTCTTGCCATACACAATCATTTAATCCCTATCACACCTTTTGTCGCTTTCAGCGAAATCCGGTAAATAAGGTATAAAAATATATAAACTGCTGATGCAATCATCAGACTTACCATTAATGCCCAACGATCGGAAGAAGAGAATTTTCTGTCATTAACTGCCAGTATTAAAATTTCATATGCAAAAATAATTACACTGCCTACTGCTGCCGGTATTACAAAAATCTTCTTTAATTGACTCTTGATACATTTTGATACATATTTATTGTTTGCCCCAAGTCTGGTCAAGTCATTAAATAACTGCTTATTATTTAATCCTATGGTAAGGCTTCTGGAATACGATATGATACAGGCGGCTGCCAGGCATATGACGGAAACATATAAAAATAAAAGCATAATGATACCATAATCTTTTAACAAAGCCGAAGCGTATATTACCTTAAACGTCGGGTAGTATTTCCACATATTATATAGCTCAACATTATCCGGTGACATTACCAGTTGATAGCCATAATGATATGTTTTCCCTTCTTCCGCATATATTCGTTCCTGTATCTCATCATAAGTATTCGCTACCCTCATATTGGCTGGTGCACCTTCCAGCAGCTTCTCATAGAGTGTCTCTGCAAAGTCATAAGAACCGTCAACATCTGCCACATTAAACAGAATTTGTTTTATTTGTCTGTTTTCTGTTATACCTGCTGTGATGGCAGCGTAGTCCCTGTCATTTAATACATATCTGTTCGTACCATTTCTGATGAAAGGAAGATACTCTGCCGTCCCTGCGTACGCTACCTTCAATTCCTGGTTATTCACCGGATTTGTTATAATTCGCAAATCTTCATACCTATACCAGAATCCGGATTGTGCTTCGGGCCTGATTATGATACGATACGTACCTTCGGCAATCTCCGGATTCTCTCCGGTAACAGCCTCATAGTCACTTGCACTGATGAATTCAAAATATTTATATTGTTTATATTCTTTTTCATATAAACTGCCGTCATCATTCCAATCCCGCTCCACACCGCTTCCAATAAGTTCAGCAAACACAAATTCTCCATATTGGGTTATCTCCACATGACAGGAATCTGCTATTTGATATATTTCCTCCTGCCCTATCATATCCGCATCCATTCGACAGGGTATGGCATAATCACAAGGACTGGCATTTATTACACGTACTCCTGCATAAGTCATCGGTATAAAGAATCCGGCAAAAAGAGCACAACCTATAATAAGCGACAGGATAATCATATTGCGGATCGTCTGCTTTCCTTGAAATTTCATCATACTATAGGGTATTATATTTCTGTAATATTTTTGCGGATTTCTGCCCCTTTCATGATGGGATATCACATATACAAGAAACATATATATGCCGGCCAGGGAAAGCAGATAAGTTATGCTCCATATACCCGGCATACGAAATCCCCGATTTACCGCCACATATGGGCCGCCATATCCAATTACGATTCCTGCAAACAGCAGAATAATACCTGATATTCCATATTTTTGCTTTATCAGCTTCAAGGATTCACTTTTTCTTTGCGCGTATAATATATCCATAAGATTAGATCGTTTCATGAATACCATTGCCATGACTATAATACAGAAAACCGATATGGCGCAAAAAAGCAAACCGATGCCATATCCTTTTACCGCATAAGTAAAAGATCCCAAGTCACTGTGCTTCAGTAACTGTCGATATATCTGCCATACAAAAAGAACCAGTATACTTCCTAAAATCAATCCTGTTATAACACAACCCATTAAAATAACCAGAATATCCGTGTACAATGCTTTTTTCAGTTGTCTCTTATGTGCGCCAAGCGCCATAAAAACACCTATTTCATTACTTTTATAGCGTAGGAATATACCTGTCCCATAGATCATAAACAGCAAACATCCTATCATAGCCATTACAAAGATCATTTCAATCATTTTTCTGGAATCGCCGCCCTCCGGCAATTCATTCTGTATACTCGTACTGTATAACATGATTGCATATGACGATATCAACATTACCGATAATGTAATGCAGAAAATAAAAAGAACGTAATTTCTTTTATTATAGCTTCTTAATTTATGAAATATTTTATTCATTGTCATCATTATCACCACCATTCAAATCTCTCAATACCAATAACAGCTCATCCATGAAAGCCCTTCTCTTGCCTGATTTGATTAATTCCTTATGGATATTTCCATCTTTCATCACAATAACCCGATCGCAATAACTGGCAGCAAAACTGTCATGGGTTACCATAAATGTAGTTGCCATAAGTTTCTTCTGTGCATCCAGAAACGCCTGGATAACCGCTTCACTTGACCGGCTGTCAAGATTTCCGGTGGGTTCATCCGCCAGAATCAACAGGGGATCATTCATAAGTGCTCTCGCTACGGCTGTTCTCTGCTTCTGCCCACCGGATATCTCAACAGGATATTTATTACCTATACTTTCGATTCCAAACATGGCCAACAGCTTACCTGCTTTCTTCTCCATATCTTTATATGGTTCATTTCGGATCACTTTAGGTATACAGACATTCTCAAATACGGTGAGTCCATCCAACAACATGAAATCCTGGAATACAAAACCCATACTCTCATTTCGTACCTCTGCCATTTTCTCTTCTTCAAGAGCAGCAAGAAATTTTCCATCCAGCAGTATCTCGCCTTTATCATATGGAATAAAACAGGAGATACAATTGAGCAATGTAGTCTTACCACTTCCCGAGGATCCCATGACAGCAACAAATTCTCCCTTATTTACTTTAAAATTCACATCCTTTAATACTTCATATTTCATTTTTCCTACCGTATAAGATTTATATAATCCTTTTACTTCTAACATAACATCACTCCCTATATTTTATGAAGTACGGTTTAAGCGATAAGACGCTTTCGTAGTTAATATTATTCTATTGACAAATATTTCTTCAGTATATACATAATGCTTAAATGTCATTTTACATTGATTAGTTAGCCTATGATTCCTCTCCCATGGGTGTCCGCCCATCTGTGCCGCAAACGAAAGGACCGCCTGTAAATTACGGTCTTTCGACCTGCCTTTACAATACAGTCCTTTATCGTTTATCAGTTTCTTACGGTTCCCCACAGTATTATACCAGGGAAAGGTGCTTATTCACAAAATTAGCTGCCTTGGCAGTTCACCTGTGAATACTGTATCTTTTTTTAACTAACCAGACATGCCTAATAAGCATTTTCTTCCATAACAAGTAAAATCAAGCAACACCGGGATTTGTTTGCTCACTATTTTAAACAATAGTACTTAATACTTATTATGTAAGCTTTCGTTCTTTTTTACTTTTCCATCTAGCGTAGATAGTTAAAACAAAGGCAACAATCCAAGCAACTATACTCATAGCTATATATAAAAGAGTAAAAAAGATCTCAGCAAATCCCTCACCAGATATTGCTTGCCCCGGGTATCTCATATCCCAAAACAAATGAAAAAAATAAGAATACAACGGCAAACCAATAAATAGATA
>Ga0153941_1000437_pt1 | contig 18379 bp, 14 predicted proteins | sample TSNJ025MetaG_FD_104733 | JGI IMG/M metagenome (GOLD analysis project Ga0153941, IMG submission 104733) | Attine ant fungus gardens microbial communities from New Jersey, USA - TSNJ025 MetaG | ecosystem: Host-associated > Fungi > Mycelium > Unclassified | place: USA: New Jersey, Brendan T. Byrne...
TATGGATGTGACTATACGTTTGCGACAAAGTGTGTTGTCGTTTCCACATTGCTGTCGATGCTGACGATTCCACTGTGGTGTATGGCCATATAGCGGGAAAGAACACGAAGTTGCAGAATAATGGTCCATACAAATAAAGGTGAAAAATACACCCAATGACATGTGTGAAGATGTCATTGGGTATGTTTTTTTGGTCATAGATATTTGCATTTATGTTAGAAAAGTCGCATTTTGAACATAAGAACGTCGGAAAGTGTATTCTGTGGAAAAATCGGCTTTGTTATAATTCCCCTATCATAAAACGAATCAAACGTGAGGAAAGCGAGGAAGCAGACAATGGAAGTAAAGGAACGAAAGGGAGCCAGCTGGTGTTTTGCAAAAACCGTTACCGGGGAAGAGGCGGCACCGGGGGTGGAGCGTCGGATTTTGGCATATTGTGATGAACTGATGTGTGTAGAGAACCTGTTTGAAACTGGTGCTATCGGTGCAATGCATCATCATCCGCATACGCAGATTACCTATGTGGCCAAAGGCCGTTTCCGTTTTACCATAGCCGGGGAGACAAAAGAGGTGGCGGCCGGTGATACACTTTTGAAGCAAAATGATATTATACATGGCTGTGTTTGTCTGGAGGAGGGTATTCTGGTGGATTTCTTTACGCCGATGCGGCAGGATTTTCTGGAGTGGTGAATCGACGAATTTTGAACATCACAACGACGCATATTGCATTCTGCAAAACCCCTGATTTTGCTAAGATAGAATCAACAGGTAAGAGCCATTACCGAATTAACCATACTTCTAAAGGAGAGGGAATCATGAGAAAAATGAAAAGATTTTTAGCGTTGTCGGCAGCCGTTATGTTGGCGGCAGCAACCGCAGGATGTGGAAACTCCGCTAGTACCCCGGCCGCTGCGGCTGTCGGCAGCAGTGAGGCAAAAACCGAGGCAAAGCCGGCAGCAGCAGGTACACAAGTGTGGAGAATGGCTTTCAATCAGACCGAAGAACATCCGCAGTACAGGATGATGGAAGAGTTCAGCAAGGCGTTCAAAGAGCGGACAGACGGAAGGTATGAGATTAAGTTGTTCCCCAACGAGACCTTGGGTTCCCAGCGTGAGACAATGGAACAGGTGCAAAGTGGCGTCATTGAGATGTCCATCGTAAACAACACACATCCGGGCAGCGTATCCGATTATTTTAAGGCGTTTGATATGCCGTTTGTATTCGAGAATGTTGAAGAGGCGATTGCGTTTGTAAAAACCTCGCCAGTGATGGATACGGTCAAGACAGATACGCAGCAGTATGGTTTCCGTATTGCAACTTATCTTCCGGCAGGAACCAGAAGCATGTTCACTGCAAAGCAGCCAATCAAGAGTGTGGCAGATATGAAGGGCTTAAAAATCCGTACGATGGAGTCCGATGTCTATGTCAGCATGATGGATGCCTTCGGCGGCAGCGCCACTCCCATGTCCATGGGTGAAATTTACACGGCAATTCAGTCTGGTGTCGTAGACGGTGCTGAGAACAACGAGATTACCTATGTAAACTCTAAGTTTTATGAAGTGGCACCGTACTGGTCTCAGACCAATCATTTGATCGTTCCGGACTGGCTGATCATCAATGCAGATGTTTACAACAGTCTGAGCGACGAAGACCGTGCTGTATTTGACGAGCTTTGCGAAGAGGGACTTGACAAGGTTCACGTTCTGTGGAATAACAAGGTGGACGAACTGATGGCCTCTCTGGATACTTCCAAGGTGACGATCACAACCGATGTTGATGCCCGGTCTTTCATGGCTGCTATTGCGCCGGTCAACGAGAAGCTGGTAGCCTCAAATCCAAAGATTAAGGAAGTATATGATGCACTTCAGGAATTCAGGAAATAAACCGGATTGGAGGATATAGTAATGGATAAAGCAAGAAAATCCCTTGACTGGGTCAGTGAAAAGCTGAGCATTCTGATCATTGCTGTCATGGTCGTGCTGGTCACTTGGCAGGTAGTAGCCCGTTACATTTTTAGTTCGCCGGTTCCGTGGTCTGAGCAGCTGTCAAAATACCTGTTTGTGTGGCTGGTACTGATCAATGGGGCATATATGTTTGGCAAACACGGTCATATGAAAGTTGCATTTTTTCAGGAACTTTTACCACAAAAGATACAGCGCTGGCTGAACATTTTTATTGAGCTGGTAGTTATCATGTTTGCGTTGGCAGTGCTTCTGTATGGTGGCCTGATGGCTTTGAGGCTCGGTATTGCACAGACAGATGCAGCGCTGGGGATCAGTATGGGTTATGTATATGCGGCTCTTCCCCTCAGCGGAATTATTACAACGCTGTATGGTTTCATACATCTGATCAATGCGGCTAAGGAAGGAAACCAGTAGAAGGGTCAAGGAAAGGGAAAGGAGATATTATCTATGTCACAGGCAGTTTTGTGTGGACTGATTATGTTGGTTCTGGTGGTTTTGCTTCTGTTGATTGGTGCACCGGTGTGTATATCGATCGGCCTGGCCTCCGCTGCCGCCATGCTTATGTTTACTGCTCCGGAGAAGGCACTTCTGGTATCTGCCCAGAAGATATTTTATGGAACCAATAGTTTTTCGTTGCTGGCAATTTCGTTTTTTATATTGGCCGGGATTCTGATGAATAATGGAGGAATTGCCAGAAAGCTGGTTAACTGTGCCAGCCTGATTGCCGGAAGACTTCCGGGATCGCTGGCGCAGACGAATATCGTAGCCAATATGCTGTTTGGCTGTGTATCTGGTTCTGGTTCCGCAGCAGCGGCGGCCATCGGCGGGATCATGGGTCCGTTGGAGGAAGAGGAAGGTTACGATATCAGTTATTATGCTGCGGTGAACATCGCATCAGCCCCTACCGGTATGCTGATTCCGCCTAGCAATACGTTGATCGTGTATGCAACGGTAGCCGGTACGGTTTCTATCAGCGCCCTGTTCATGGCTGGCTATATTCCGGGAATTCTCTGGGGTCTGGGAAATATGATAGTGGCCGGAGTGATGGCAAAGAAGCTGGGTTATGTCAGTAAGCGGAAAATCGGTGTAAAGGAAGGGGTTCAGGTGCTGCTTGATGCTATCCCATGCCTGATGATGATTGTGGTGGTAATCGGCGGCATTATGTGGGGAATCTTTACCGCAACCGAGGGATCTGCCATCGCCGTAGTCTATTCCCTGGTGCTGGGGATGATTTATAAAAATATTAAGTTGAGTGCTTTGCCGAAATATCTGCTGGAAGCAGCAAATATGACCTCAATCATCATCCTGATGATTGGTATCTCCTCTATCATGTCTTATGTTATGGCTTATACAGGGATACCGGAGTTGATTGCAAATGGACTGATGGGGATTACCGACAATCCGATTGCAATTCTGCTGATTATGAACGTATTTCTGTTGATACTGGGAACCTTTATGGATCCGACACCGGCGATTCTGATTTTCACGCCGATTTTCCTCCCGATTTGCCAGTCCTTTGGTATGAGTGCAATTCACTTTGGTGTAATGATTACCTTCAACCTCTGCATTGGCGCTATCACACCGCCGGTGGGGACAGTGATGTTCACCGGGTGCCGGGTGGCGAATACTACCATAGAGGTGGTGTTTAAACGGCTTCTTCCGTTCTTTGGCGTAACGGCACTGGTGCTTTTGATCGTGACCTACATAGAACCGGCGACCATGCTGATCCCGAGGCTGTTGGGGCTGGTATCCTGAGACTACAAAATTATATGGAAAACAGACCGGAAAGCAAATTGTTTTTCGGTCTTTTTCCCTATAAAAATCAGCTGTTTTATGGTAGGATAAGAGTAGTGAGAATAGTCCTGGTCTAGAGGAATGAGGGTACGTGAGATGGGGAAACGAGGGAGAAAGAGTCGCAGCCTGGGCCTGATCCGAGCCGGGCTGGTATCGGTGGCAGTAATGACAGCAGGCTGGTTTTATGGCTGTGGTGCGCAGCCGGAGACGGAAGCGGAGGAAAAGAAGACAGTGATTACCATCTGGGTGCAGGACCGGCATGATCTGGCTTATCAGCAGGAACGAATCCGTCAGTATAATGAGACGAATGAGGATCATGTTCAGGTGGAATATCAGGTTTTTGCAGAAAACTATACGCAGGCGCTGGACAATGCTTTTCAAAACGGAACTGCACCGGATATCATGGGTTACACCAGTCAGGTTTTCGGCAGTTATGTGGGGCAGGGACGCTTTGCTGTGATTTCGGCATATTGGGATGAGGATTTTGAGGAGATTTTTCGACCGGTGATGCAGGAGGATGTCAATGTGATTGACGGGAAATGCTACTACATTCCGACAAGGGCCTCCATCAGCCGTCTGTTTTACAACCGTGATATCTTTGAACGGGTTGGAATCGAGCATCCGCCGGAGACAATGGAGGAGCTGATTGCGGATGCCAGAGCGATTACCAGTGAACTTTCGGAGGAGGGGATTTACGGGTTCGCAGTCAATCTGAAGAATCCGCGTTCGGCTATTGACCGGACCATCATGAAGCAGGGGAATACGGAATGCGGCCTGAAGGCCGGTTTTGATTTTGCCGCCGGTAAATATGATTTCAGGCGTTATCAGCCGTTGCTGGAAAGCTGGCAGGCCTTATTGTCCGAGGACTGTGCTTATCCCAACTGCCGGGAGCTGGATATGGACCCGCTGCGTCAGCTGTTTGCAGAAGGCAAAGTAGGGATGTATATGTCTTACGCTCATGCGGAGATAAGCGTATATCAAAGTCTTTTTCCGACGGAACAGAACTGGGGCTGTGCAGAGCTTCCGACTACCAGGGGAATTCGTGTTGGTACGCAAAACTATTCGCCGCAGGGCGGATATCTGTTTAATGCCAATACGGGCAATATGAAGCTGGCATGGAAGGTATATCGGGATTTGTTTGGCAATTTAGATTATCTGACGGATTACAGCCGGCAGGGACTGGGGGTTTCGGTTGTTCCGGCAGTTCAGGAGGCCCTGCTTGCATCGGCGTCAGAAAATCCGGACTGGTATCCGGAGCTTGGACTTCTGGCGACAGACCGCATCTGGCCGAAAACTCCGCAGGAGCGGTATGGTGCGGCGGTTGCAATCAACGGGCCAGATCTGTACGATACCATGGAAACAATCCTGCTGGGGCATGCGGAGGCAGAAGCGGCATTGAGTGACCTGTCGGACCGCTACAATGCCGCCTATGAGCAGGGGATTGCCAATCACATTGGCAGTGACATGCAGATCGTCGGTTTTGATCCTATGGAGCCGATGGAAAAGGGGAACAGCGATGTTGAAGCGTTTTCAAAACCTGAGTTTTAAATCAAAAATCATATGGCTGTTCCTGGTGATTCTGATACTCAATACAGCCGTGACAGGCTCGCTTTATTATACGCATCTGAGCCGGGATACGGTCAGTAACTATGAGCGCAGCTCAGAGGATCTGGTCAGACAGATTGTGATACATCTGGATGGACGGTTTGGCAGTATCCTGCAGAGGACAGGAACCTTTACCAACAATATGTCTTTCATTACGCCAATGAAAAGCTTCTTAAATAACTCAGAACAAGATTATGATCCGGTTTTGGCGGGTAAAATTGCCGAAACCATAACGGAAATCCGCACCGGAGATGATCTGATCAGTTCCATGTATGTCTGCACGCCGAAGGGAATCTTTGGTGATTATTCGCTGGTCCGCAGGCGTGAGGTGCTGTTTGAGGATACCGATATGTACCGTCATTTTGTTTATCATCCATCGGATACGGTGGCGTGGTTTTCGGCCCGCGAGAATGAATTATATCAGGAAGCCGGCCGGGTGATTCCGTTGGTGTATAAACAGAAAATCAGCAACCGGAATATTTACTTTGTGATTAATATTTCCCAGGAGAAGGTGGCAGACTATTTAAGCCAAACCTTCAATTCTTATGACTGCATCTTTATTGTGGATGATGATACGGCCAATATTGCAAATTATGATGCCGGATATGCGGCGGTTCTGGAGGAATTTGCCGGACTTAAGCTGACGCAGGATGCGGCGCTGTGCCGACAGGTCCGGGTAAATGGAAAAAAGTACCTGGCGACTTGCGCATTGATGTCAGGGAGCAGATGGAAGATCTGCGCTTTGACTTCTATCGGTTCCCTGACGGCAGGTCTTCAGAGCCTGCGCCGGTTTATTGTGGCAGAAATGATTTTATCGGCGGTGCTCTGTTTTCTGCTGGTGGTATTGTTTTCCCGCAGACTTACCAAGCCGTTGGAGCAGCTGGCAGAAACCATGGAACATGCGGTGGGTGAAGAGTTTCATGAGACCTTTTCCTATCCATACCGGGATGAGATCGGAATGCTGGGAAACCGCTATAATGACATGCTTCGGGAAATCAGTGAGCTGGTTCAGGATCTGAATATCCATATTGAAGCGCTGAAAGAAGAAAAGGAACATGTAAAGGAAATTCAGAAGCTGAAGCGCAAGGCAGAGCTGCAGGCGCTGCAGGCCCAGATCAATCCGCATTTTCTTTATAATACCTTAAATTTGATTACCTGGCAGGCCGTGGCACAGGGGGCGGAAGAAATCAGTATTATTTCCACCGCATTGGGCAAATATTTCCGGATCAGTCTGAGCAAAGGACAGGAGATCATACCGGTTCACGATGAGATTGAGCATGTCCGCAACTACCTGGACATTCAGAAGATTCGCTATAGGCATCAGTTGTCCTACGAGATTGCGGTTCCTAAAGAGTTCTTCGGCAGCAGTATCCCCAAGCTGGTTTTGCAGCCACTGGTGGAAAATGCACTGTATCATGGCATTAAAGACAAGGATATGCAGGGAACCATATGGATCCGGGCCGGTCAGAAGACGCTGGCAGACGGACAGGAATGCCTGGAGTTCTATGTAGAGGATGACGGCATCGGGATCCCGCAGGAGCGGTTGGAGCTGTTGAACTATCGTCTGGAGCATTATCTGGTTGACAGTGAAAGCGGTTATGGCATTTACAATGTAAACAACCGCATCGAACTGTACTATGGCGCTGGCTTCGGGCTGCATCTGGAAAGCGAAGCCGGTAAGGGGACCCGGTCAATTCTGCGCCTGCCGTGGAATACGGAAGCCATTACCGATTAGGAGGGGAGCATATGAAGTATCAGATTCTTCTGGCAGAGGATGAAGAGGATGTAAGAAAAACCATTGCGCAAAGCATCAACGACTCAGACATGCCCTATGAGGTGGTGGGGGAGGCGGCAGATGGGATTGAAGCGATTGAGATGATGAGAACATTAAATCCGGATATTTTGATTACGGATGTCTGTATGCCACATCTGAATGGCTTGGCGATGTTGAAAGGTATCCGGGAATTTAATCCGGATATCCCGACGGTGATTATCAGTGGTTACGATGAGTTCTCCTATGTCAGAGAGGCGCTGCATCTGGGCGTGAGAGAATATTTGCTAAAACCGTTTTTACCGAGGGAACTGTTTGACATATTGGATAAAATCCGCATGGAATTGGAGCGGCAGAGTCAGCTGCAGCAGAACCTGGAAGGAATGAGCCAGCAGCTGCAGCAGACGAGGGAGCTGTCCCGGGAGCATTTTGTAAGACGGATGCTGGATGGCGGAGCGGAAACGGAACTGGAGCAATGTGCAGAGCAGATCGATTTTCCGCTGAATGCACGCTGCTACGTGGCGGGAGTTCTGCGTTTCACCACTGGGTCCGGTGGTGCCGGGGAAAAATTGTCCGGGGATAAACTGTCTGGGGAAAATATGCAGCAGTATCTGGATATTATCAAGGACAATTATTTCTCTCCGGAACTGACGCTTTTGGAGGGCCGATATGGCCTGCACCAGCTGGTTCTCTTTTTTGCCGGCGGGAAAACCGGAAGTTCGGAGTTTGTCCGGCTGATTCAGGAAGGCATGGAGAAAATCATCCGCAGTATGGAACATTATCATGGAATCGGGGTGCAGTGTACTCTGGGTGAAGTTTACCGGGAGTATCAGGGGCTTCTGTCTTCCTATGGACAGGCCCTTGATACCTGGAAGAAGATGATTTCTCCGGACATGGTTTTCCTGAAATACCGGGATGCCAAAGTTTCGGAAAAGTATTTTAGTGTCCCGGAAGAGGCGTTTGCCGCCCGCATTTCTGAGCTGGAAGGATACCTGCTGTTCCATGCGGAGACCAATCATCTGCAGGGAGCACTGGAGGAACTGGATAAGCTGTTTGATATCTATGCGGAATTTCCCATGGAAAAAAGCGAGTATGTCAACGTGGCGCTGACAAAGCTGGTCTTAAAACTGTCGGATCTGATCAGCAAGGCCGGGGATAAGATGCAGGCGTGGGAAGATGAAACGATCCTTAACTTTTTGCGAACCCACTTCCTCTACGGAAGCCTGCAGGAGGCCAAAGCGGTTTTAGCTGAATATATTGGGAAATGCTGCAGTCAGTTTGCGATGATTCATGAGAACCAGAGAGACCGGATGATTTACGAGGCGAAGTCACTGATCCAGCAGAATCTCGCCAATGAAGAATTTGGCCTGGAGCAACTGGCCGCTATGCTGCATTTCAGTCCTAATTACGTCCGCCAGGTGTTCAAGGCACAGGCAGGAGAAAATTTTACCGATTATCTGTTCCGCAGCCGGATGGAGATGGCCGAGCAGCTTTTGAAAAATCCGACCAATAAGATCCAGGATGTGGCATTGCAGACAGGGTACAGCAATCAGCGGTATTTTGCACGGTGTTTTAAGAAATATTTTATTTGTACGCCAACAGAGTATCGGGAGAGAATCGGATAAGCTGCTCAAAGACTATAGGAAAACAAATGGATTTATGCTACAATAAACCGGTAGAAAACACAAAGCTAATCTCCTTGGGACAATTTAGGGGAACGGCTGAGAAAGGGAGAAGCTATGAAATTTTTATTTGCATCAGATTCATTTAAGGGGACATTATCTTCCGAGCAGATTATTAAGATTCTGGAAGAGGAGGCGAAGAACGTATTTCCGGATTGCCGATATGCGGGAGTGCCGGTGGCGGATGGCGGCGAAGGAACCGTTGAAGCAGTGGTGAAGGCAATGGATGGCCAGATCAAAAAAGTCACTGTGCATGGACCGCTGATGGAGGAAGCAGAAGCTTTTTATGGCGTGTTTGGCGGGGATCAGGCGGTTATTGAGATGGCGGCTGCTTCCGGTCTGCCGATGGTACCGGCGGAAAAACGCAATCCCTTGCATACGACGACTTATGGAACCGGCGAGTTGATCAAGGACGCTCTGGAGCAGGGCTATCGGAAGGTCGCGATTGCCATTGGCGGCAGTGCCACCAATGACGGCGGGATGGGAGCAATGGCGGCTCTGGGCGTGAAATTCCTGGATGCTTCGGGACAGGCACTGACTGGTTATGGCGAGGATCTTGGTAAAGTGGTTCAGATTGATCTTAGTGGCCTTCATCCGGCTGTGAAAGAGACGGAATTTACTGTTATGTGTGATGTGACGAATCCGTTGACCGGGCCGGACGGTGCTACCTATACCTTTGGCAGGCAGAAAGGCGGAACACCGGAGATTCTGGATAAAATGGAAGCGGATATGAAGAATTATGCAGCGCTGTTACTGGCGCTTACGGGCATTGATGTGGACCAAATCGCCGGTACCGGTGCGGCCGGCGGCCTTGGTGCGGCGCTTAAGGTATTTTTACAGGCCAATATGAAGTCCGGGATCGAGACGGTGCTGGATTTAATTGAATTTGATACACTGCTTGAAGATGTGGATCTGGTGATTACCGGGGAAGGCCGGATGGACTGGCAGTCGGCATTTGGTAAAGTGCCAAGCGGGATCGGAATGCGTTGCCGGCAAAAGGGGATCCCGGCGGTGGCGATTGTCGGCGGAATGGGCAACGGTGCCGAGAAGATTTATGAATTTGGTATTGGCAGTATTATTCCGACGATTAATGGTGCCATGGATATTGAAGAGGCTTTAGCAAGGGCAGAAGAATTATACCAGGGAGCGGCAGCCCGGACCTTCCGTTTGCTGCGGGCCGGAATGACTTTGAAAGCTTGATGAGGACGGCCATATAGCTGCTTTGAAATTGTACTAAATTCAAAAATACTTGTTGTCTTTTTAACGTTTGTTGTATATCGCCTGCCAATGTTATAGAATAAGGGCGAGAAAGTTAACCTGTGTTGAGAAAAGGGGAAAAAGACACCATGGCAGTACATGTTATTGACGAAGCAAACCGTTGTTTAAATTGTAAGAATCCGATGTGCCAGAAGGGCTGTCCGATTCATACAGCGATCCCGGCAGTGATTAAGACCTTTAAAGAAGGAAATCTGCACGAAGCGGGACAGATGCTATTTCATAATAACCCGATGTCACTGATTTGTTCTTTGGTCTGCAATCACGAGAAACAGTGCGAAGGAAACTGTGTACTGGGACGTAAAGGCCAGCCGGTACACATCAGTTCGATTGAAAATTATATTTCGGACACCATGTTTGAGCGTTTGAATATTGAATGTGAACCGAAAAATGGCAAAAAGGTGGCCGTTATCGGTGCCGGGCCGGCGGGAATTACCATCGCGATTCTGCTGACCAAGAAAGGGTATGATGTGACCATCTTTGATTCCCGAGATAAGATCGGCGGTGTTTTGCAGTATGGCATTCCGGAGTTTCGGCTGCCGAAGACGATTTTGGAACGGTATAAAAAGAAGCTGTTGTCCCTCGGTATTAAAATCCGTCCCCATACGACCATTGGCGGGGCACTGGAGATTAAAGATATGTTTCGGGACGGGTATCAGAGTATTTTCATTGGTACCGGCGTATGGCGTCCCAAGACATTGGGCGTGAAAGGCGAATCTCTGGGCCACGTGCATTTTGCAATTGATTATCTGGCTAATCCGGCGGCATTTGAACTGGGCAACCGGGTGGCGATTATCGGGGTCGGGAACTCTGCCATGGACGTGGCCAGAACTGCCATCCGGCATGGCTCTCATGATGTGACGATGTATGCCCGTGGGTTGAAAAGCGATGCCAGCGAGCATGAAGCCGCCTATGCAAAGCTGGACGGAGCCCGCTTTGAATTTGCGAAAGAGATTGTGGAGATCAATGACGATGGGCCGGTCTTTCGCAATGTGATTTTTAATGAAGAGGGAGAGCGGGTCGGTGAAGCAGAAGAACTGGAACAGGTCTGTGCTGATTCCGTTATTGTTTCCATTAGTCAGGGACCGAAGGATAAATTGGTGAGTACTACAGAAGGCCTTAAAGCATCGGAAAAAGGCTTATTGGTAACCAATCAGTTTGGTGAAACCACCCATCCGGGGATATTTGCGGCCGGAGATGTGGTTTTGGGGGCGAAAACCGTGGTTGCGGCGACAGCGTATTCAAAGGTTGTGGCAGAAGCGATGGATGTATATATGCAGAATAAAGGATAGGAAATAAAGCTGAAAAATACACTAAAAGAAATGGATTGCAAATTTATTGCAATCCATTTTTCATTTTGTGAAAGAAAAACAGACCATACAAACAAGTAAAAATGTCACCGGCAGCTGTATTGGATGGGATACCGGCCGGATTTGAGCGGCAATCGAAAAAACTTAGAGTACTCTCAATTTATACAATTTTACTTATGGACAAATTTACTATATTATTAATTTATAAGTATAATTCATTGTCAGAAATTACTATAATTTCGGATGAGAAATGAAAGGAGAATGGGATGAATGGTACACCTGTAATAACTGGTATGAAAGTAATCCCTGTTGCAGGTTATGACAGTATGCTGATGTCCCTTTCCGGGGCACATGCACCGTGGTTTACGCGCAACCTGGTTATCTTGACGGATTCGGCGGAAAACACAGGGGTGGGGGAGATACACGGTGGTGAGTATACCTGTCAGGTATTGGAAAGTTGTATACCCTATGTTGTCGGACAGTCGGTAGGACGCTATCGGAAGGTTCTTGACACCATTCACAAAGGGACTTCCCAGTCTGCGGAAGATGATGGTGAGGGGATTCAGAATCTCGATATTGACAAGTTGAAATTTGTGGTAAAGGCAGAATGGGCGATTGAATGTGCGATGCTTGATCTGTTAGGCCAGCATCTGGGGGTTCCCATGTGTGAGCTGCTGGCAGGCGGTAAACAGCGAGATAAGATTGAGACTTTGGGTTATCTGTTCTATGTCAGTGAGAAGGATAAAACCGGAAGCGAGCTTCCTTACATAGATGAAAAAGAAAGCCCGGAAGCATGGTTCAGACTTCGCCGAAAAGAGATGATAACTCCGGAGCAGATCGTTGAGCAGGCGTGTGTGCTTCAGGATAAATACGGCTTTCAGAATTTCAAGCTTAAAGGCGGTGTTTTTGCCGGCGAGGAAGAAATGAAAGCAATCAGAGCATTAAAAAAGCAGTTTCCAAATGCCCGGGTTAATATTGATCCCAATGGAGCCTGGAGCCTAAAGGAGGCCATTGCGCTTTGTAAAGATGCTCATGGAATCCTGACTTATGTGGAAGATCCCTGTGGACCGGAGGCCGGATACAGCAGCCGCGAAATTATGGCAGAGTTTAAGAATGCTACCAATATGCCGGTTGCCACCAATATGATTGCCACCGACTGGCGGCAGTTCTATCATGCAGCAGCATTAAAATCAGTTGATATTGTGTTGGCAGATCCACATTTCTGGGGCTTTGACGGCAGCAGCAGAATGGCACAGCTGCTGAATGACTGGGGACTTACCTGGGGATGCCATTCCAATAATCACTTTGATATTACCCTGACTGCTTTTGCCCATATTGCAGCGGCAGCTCCGGGAATACCGACGGCTCTGGATACACATTGGATCTGGCAGGACGGACAGAATCTTTTAAAAGATACTCCGCTGATCAGAGATGGTTATCTGGAAGTACCACAGAAACCAGGATTGGGAGTAACCGTTGATATGGATAAGATTATGGGAGCCAACAAGCTCTATAAGCAGATTCCATATAAAGACCGGAATGATAAAGCCGGGATGCAGTATTTAATCAGAAACTGGCAGTTTGATTGTAATAAACCCTGTCTGGTACGTTAAAGACATTGGCGGGCAGTACAGTGTTTAACAATATAAAAATTATATAAACAGGAGGTTACTATGAAAAAAAGAAATTGGAAACGACGTTTATTAAGCCTGGCAGTGTGTACCACAATGGTACTGGGAATGGCTGCGTGTGGCGGTAATTCTTCCGGCGGCGCAGGCAGCGGAGGAAATGGCGGAAATACAACGACAACCGCGTCCGGCGGAGAGAACGTATTTGTATTTGCCGGACCCAACAACATAACTCAGTGGGATCCGCTGAATGAGAACAAAACCAATGCATATATGCTTAGCAGATTAACCTACAACAGTCTGGTAAATCCCTATGGTGAAAATAGTGCCATTCAGCCGGAGCTGGCTACCGAGTGGAGTGTATCGGAAGATGGATTAGAGTGGACCTTTCAATTAAGGGAAGGTGTTAAATTCCACAACGGCGAGGATTTTAATGCGGATTCGGTAGCAGCAACACTGAACCGGCTTTTGGACAATCCAACCCTTGTACATGCAGGTTTCTGGCCATCTCTTGCCGGAGCTGAGGCAAAAGATACATATACGGCCGTGATTAAGTTAAAAGAGCCCTGGGGGGCGATTCTGAATCAGCTGGTCGATACGCCGATGCTTCCGGCGGCAGCATTGGCAGAAAAAGGTGATGCCTTGTTTGAGTTTAATGATATCAACAAGCCGATTGGTACCGGTCCGTGGATCGCTGATAAGTGGACTCCCGGGCAGGATGCGGAGTTTATTCGTAACGAAGAGTATTGGGGCTGGGAAGATGATAAGAGTAATGTAGACCGGATTATCTATCGCCCGGTTATTGAGGATACCACTCGTGTATCGGGTGTACAGACCGGTGATTTACATATGATCGATGCTGTTCCGGTAGAGCAGGCGGATATGCTGGAAACGATCAAGGGTGTGGAAATTGAGAAGTTCCTTGGTTCGGCGATTGTTCACTTAGGATTTCGGACTACCGAAGACAGAGTATTTAAGGATATTAATGCCCGTCAGGCAGTAAATCATGCCATTAACCGTGAATTGATAGTTTCCTCAATTGCCGGCGGCGGAGCAGCAAGTGACTGGCCATGCCCGGCGGGAGTAATGGGATATGATGCTGCCAATGCCTATATACCGGAATACAATGTAGAGCTGGCCAGGGAATTGCTGGGCAAGACAGACTACAATGGGGAAACGATCTCTTTCATTGCGCCAACCGGTGTATTTGCCAGGAACAAGGAAGTGGCACAGGCAGTTCTGGCAATGCTTACCGAAGCAGGATTTGTTGTAAATCTTGAGATTATGGAGAATGCTGCATTCCAGGAGCGTCGTGCAGCCGGAAACTATGATTTATATCTTCAGCGATATCCATTCCCGGTAGGTGATCCAGATTCTGTTATTACCCAGCGATGGTTAAATGATGCTCACAAATCCGGTTATGTAAATGATGAATTAAATGCCATGATTCTGGCTCAGAAGCAGGAAAGCGATGCCGTTGTGCGTGAACAGATTCTGAAAGACCTGTTTGCCCTTCAGTGGTCGGAAGCAGCACCACACCTGGCTCTTTATCAGCAGGTAACCACCATTGCTTACCGCGAAGGCATCACTGGTCTGCGGGTACGTGTGGACAACGTATTTGATTATTCCAGAGTTTCTAAAAACTGAAGGAACATGCAATGAGTTTTCAGGCACGTTCCAGATGAAGGGGGATAAAATTTTGCTTAAATTTATTTTAAAGCGGTTGGGATATACAATCTTTGTTTTACTTGGAGTATCCATTTTATCTTTCGGATTGCTTAAGCTGACGCCGGGTTCCCCGGCGCGGCTTATGCTTTCCGATGATGCAACAGAAGAGCAGATTAAAGAAAAAGAGATTGAGATGGGCCTTGATAAGCCGTTAATGACTCAATATTTATCTTACATGTCAGGCGTTGTGCGAGGGGATTTAGGAGACTCCCTGTTTTACAAAATGCCAAATTCAAAACTGATATTCCAGAGACTGCCGGCTACGGCTTATCTGACGTTGGTGGCAATGGGAATTGCCTTGCTGATTGGGATACCGGTTGGTATCATTGCTGGCGTAAAGCGGGGGACCGCAATTGATTTTACAGCAATGGTGTTTGGTCTTTTGGGCCAGTCCATTTCGGGAGTGGTGTTAGGTCTTATTTTTATTTTATTCTTTGCGGTTAAATTAGGCTGGCTGCCGGCCATGGGTTATGGCGGATTCGAATATGTGATTATGCCCGCCACATCTCTGGCAATGCAGATGGCAGCTTTGATTTCCCGTATGCTGCGTTCCGGTATGGCCGATGTCCTTCAGGAGGATTACATTACCGCAACCTATGCGAAGGGAATCAGCAGTAAAGAAATTAACTTAAAGTATGCTTTAAGAAATGCCATTTTGCCGGTTATCACGATTGTCGGTCTTCAGGTTGGTACGTTCCTTGGCGGAGCTGTTGTTACAGAGCAGATTTTTGGCTGGCCCGGAATCGGTACTCTGACGGTTCAGGCAATCGGCCTGCGTGACTTTCCGCTGGTTCAGTCTATCTTGTTGGTAATATCAGCATGCTTCGTACTTGTCAACTTATTGGTTGATATTATTTATACACTGGTTGATCCGCGTATGGACTTTAACTAAGGGGGGAAGGTATAGATGAGCAGACAAGAATTATTTAGAAGAATGCGTAAGAGTAACTTTTTTGTAATAGGAGCCATACTGGTATTCCTGATTATTGTGATCTCTTTGCTTTCGCCCTGGATTGCACCTCATAATCCGACGACATCGAACTTGTTGTTGAGACTTCAGGCACCGGACGGATTTTCCAAAGGCTGGAGCGGCCACATATTAGGAACGGATCCGCTTGGTCAGGATATCCTGTCCAGGCTGATGGTCGGAAGCCGGGTATCACTTAGAATATCATTTACCGTGGTCTTTGCAACAGCGATGATCGGCACTGTTTTGGGTATTGTTTCCGGCTTCTTTGGTGGTGTGGCGGATACTGTAATTATGCGATTCAGTGATATCCAGGTATCGATTCCGCCGATGATTCTGGCAGTTGCCGTTATGGCGGTATTGGGAAACAATACCACGAACCTGATTATCGTGTTAATATTTTCCCGCTGGGTACAATATGCCAGGGTGGTGCGGAGCAATGTAATGGGGATCCGGAATATGGAATATATCCATGCTTCGGAAGTGCTTGGTTCTTCCAAGGCAAGGATCATGTTTACCCAGATTCTCCCAAATGTTTTAACGCAGTTAATTATTGTTATGAGTCAGGAATTCGGACGTACCATTCTGACGGAATCTTCCCTAAGCTTCTTAGGCTTAGGTGTTCCGGCACCGGCACCTTCCTGGGGGGTAATGATTGCTGACGGACGTGAATATCTGGCAACTGCGCCATGGGTTATTATTGCACCGGGAGCAGCACTGATGATTGCTGTTCTGGCATTTAACTTCTTGGGCGACGGTGTTCGGGATGTCCTTGATCCGAAAAACAAGAATTAACCACGAAAGGGAGAAGCGATATGGAAAAGTTAGTTGAGATAAAAGATTTTTCAGTTAAATTTGAGACGGGACGTGCAGTTGCCTATGCTTTGAATGGGGTTAATCTGACGATTAATAAAGGCGAGGCGCTGGGACTCGTTGGCGAATCCGGTGCGGGTAAAACAACAACGGCATTGGGCCTTTTGAATTTGATTCCCCAGCCGGCCGGCAAAGTGACCGGCGGCGACATTTTGTATGAGGGTAAATCCGTCTTTAAAATGTCGCAGAAAGAGCTTATGGATATGCGGGGCGATAAAATCGCAATGATTTTCCAGAACCCGCTGACTTCTTTGAATCCTGTCTTTACAGTTGGCGAGCAGATTGGCATGGTGCTTCGCAAGCATAAGAATTTAAGCAAAAAAGAGGCGGTGGAAGAGGCTGGAAAGCTATTGGAGGTAGTTGGCATTGCAAGCTTTCGGGTCAATGACTTCCCGCATCAGTTTTCCGGTGGCATGAGACAGCGTGTTGGTATTGCCGCAGCACTTGCCTGTAATCCGTCCCTGCTCATTGCCGATGAGCCGACAACAGCACTTGATGTTACGATTCAGGCACAAATTCTGGAACTGATTAAAGATCTGCTGGTAAAATACGACAGCTCGCTTTTGATGATCACCCACAACCTGGGTATTATTGCAGAAATCTGCCAAAGTGTTGCAGTTATGTATGCCGGAACCATTATTGAATACGGATCGGTGGAGGAAGTATTCCCGAACCCGCTTCATCAATATACCATTGGACTGTTTGGTTCCATTCCCAAACTGACCGGGCCAAGAGAGCGCCTGGCATCCATTCCGGGAGCCGTAGCGAATCCGGAAAACCTGCCAAACGGATGTCCGTTTCATGATCGTTGTACAAAATGCACGGATATTTGTCGAAATGAGCTGCCTAAAATGGGTAAGGTCAGCGAAAATCATTATGTGGCTTGCCACATAATCGGGAAGGAGGAGGAAAATGGCTGAGAACAATCAAAAACCTCTCATCCAGGTTAAAAGCCTGAAGAAATATTTTGAGGTTAAGAATAAAGGGCAGTTAAAGGCTGTTGATGATGTTTCTTTTGATATTTATCCAGGCGAGACATTAGGCTTGGTCGGAGAGTCCGGCTGCGGTAAGAGTACCGTGGGCAATGTATTGATGCGTTTGCATAAGGCGACCGCGGGAACCATGCTTTATCATGACAGGAGTGTATTTGAGGCAACGAATAAGGCAGATAAATATGAACTTTGTTCCAAGATTCAGATTATCTTCCAGGATCCATATTCTTCGCTGAACCCTCGTAAAAGAATTCGTTCGATTTTGCAGGAGGCTTATAAGATTCACCGACTTGGTACCGAGAAAGAGATGGATCAAAAGATGGGGCAGCTTTGTGATGACTGTGGAATCAGCAGAGATTTGCTGAATAAATATCCCCACGAGCTGGATGGCGGAAAACGTCAGATCGTGGGGATTGCCAGAGCATTATCTCTGTCCCCGGAGTTTATTGTTTGTGATGAACCCGTTTCTTCTCTGGACGTTTCCATTCAGGCAACGATTATTAACTTGCTGATGGATTTGCAGAAAAAGAGAGGCTTATCTTATCTTTTTATCTCCCACGATCTGTCAGTAGTACGTCATATTTCCAACCGCATTGCGGTAATGTACTTAGGACAGATTATTGAGATTGCAGAGACCGATGCAATTTTTGAAAGCGCTGCGCACCCATATACCATTGCCTTGTTATCGGCAATACCAAAGGTTGAGATTGGTAAGAAGGTCTCCCGCATCGTTTTAAAGGGCGATGTGCCAAGTCCGTTGAATCCGCCGCCCGGCTGCCGCTTTGCGCCA
>Ga0153941_1000441_pt1 | contig 18299 bp, 15 predicted proteins | sample TSNJ025MetaG_FD_104733 | JGI IMG/M metagenome (GOLD analysis project Ga0153941, IMG submission 104733) | Attine ant fungus gardens microbial communities from New Jersey, USA - TSNJ025 MetaG | ecosystem: Host-associated > Fungi > Mycelium > Unclassified | place: USA: New Jersey, Brendan T. Byrne...
GAGAAGACCGGGTGGATATTGTGGATATGAGCCTTATGTCTATTGAGGATAATAAATGTGTTAAAGAAAAAGAAGATTCCTTCATTTAACGGTAATAATATTTTAATGTTAATTATTTTGATCGTTTCAATTATTTTAAATGTGTATCTTATAGGTTTTACACAAGAAGCCAAAAGCATCTCTGAAGAATTAGATTATCTGAAAGATACTATCACCTTTGATGGACATATTGATTGTGATTTAAATGGTGATGGTAAAGATGAAAGAGTAACATTTTTTACTGGTCAAAATCAAGTAGATTACGATTTGGGGATGATCCCCACCGGATGGGATTTAGGGGCATATACGACTTTAGAAGGAGAAACTTACCAAATATGGTTTAATACTGTTGGAAGTGTTAAATCTGTGCAGGCTTACACATTAAGTGATGGAAGTCAGGCACTGCTGGTCGTATGTTTTGGTAATGTGCAAGATGATGTGTTTCAAATTAACTTTAGAGACAATGAGTTATTAATAACCCCACTATTCACAGAAACAATGCAGAATGAAGAAATACAATACTATAATGAACTACAATTATACAAAGAAAATTATGAAAGAGAACAAGCTATTAGAACTAATATATGGGAAAAATACAGGTATGCAATCAATGAAATATCTCCTTTTTATGATTCACAAACGGCTAAGAACATAATCACTGAGTTTGACCATTATGTTATTAGCGCCATAAATGCCAAGGATTTCACGTTATTAAAAGAATATGTACATCCTGAAAAAGGAGTGAGAATATCTTGCTTTAATGAATCATCTACAACTGATATTATATTAAGCAGTGAAGATTTAATAGAAAATTCCGTATATATATGGGGGAATGAAGGGGGGAGCGGCAACAGTATTGAAATGAGTGTAGAAGAAGTTTTTCGAACACTATTATATAGCCGAGATTATATACAATATGAACCTGTTTACATGCCATATAATGACTATATTGATGGGAATGAATACGTATTTTACGATAAATGTATATCGGTTCTGTATTTATATGAGGGTGATAAGTCAGCAAATTGGCTGGATTGGAGTGGTATAAAATTAATTTATCAAGATCATGAAGATGGGCATTGGTATTTAACGGGGATTATACATTGTGAAAGAGAGTTATAGTGAAAACAGTCCCAAATACATTGAATTAACAGTTAGCGGATACGGAGATTGGACTGGTCCTGGAAGTGCTTGCAAATAGAGAGAAAAGAGGAAAGAAAATGATGATAACCGATAATCTGAATGAAGCATTTGAAAATTTATACGAGGATGAGAAAATCATTATAGATACCATAACAGAAGAAAATATGAAAGAGTTAATTCAATATGCTAATATTGAGGTACCAGATTTTTTCCTGGAATTTCTAAAAACGGGCATGTTATATGGTTTTGAAATAAAGCAGACCAGTGTCATATTTCAGCTGCTGAGACTATCTGATATTTTGAATACGGATAGAGATTATATTGGCTTTAAAGAGGATGTAGAATCGGGTATTATTGTAGGTACAGACTTGGGTGGGTCTATATACTATTATGGAAAAGGGAAAAGTGACACGGGTTTATATGTTGCTTATGAAGGCGCGGGAAACTACTATAACGAAGCAATTAAATTTGCTGATACGTTTGAAGACTTCTTGATTGAAGGAAAGGGGATTGATATTTTAATAAAATGGAATTGTGGGCTTATACGTCCGGAGATTGGCTAGAAGCGAATTTAGCAGAATACATTTTACCATTTTTTATACATGGAATTGCTTCTCATTAAATGTTACCCTTATTGTAGACCCAAGGAAGCCTTATTGCAGGTACATAAATCTGTTTTCCGTAAAAACAGCTGCAAAAGCTTTGATAGACAGTAAAATCAGAAGAGGAACATTATAATGAGAGTAAAAAAATTATATGTAAAATATTTTGTAATCGCTTTTATATTTGTTGCCATATTAATAGGAGTCTATTTATATCAGCAGTCTGCCGAAAGCATTCTGACTTATAATGCGTTTATTTCTGCTGTGGAAAAAGGAGAAGTAGATGAGGTTTACTTTTACGAAAATCAAGATTATTTGCAGGTAAAACTGGTGGATCAAGCGAAGCAGCACAAAGTTCCCAAATCCGGATCGGAAGGCTTCCTGGAATACCTTATGTCAAATAACGTTCAGATTTTATATAAAGACACTGCCAGCGGCGGCTCGCCCATTGGGCAAATCCTATTGATTTTAGCAGCAGCAGGCGTATTTTTTTATTATCGCTTTAAACGTCCGAATAATAGTTTGATCATTGATGTGAATCAAAAAAGTAAAGACACTGATTCTCTATTACTGAAAGATATTGCCGGAAATGTGGAAGCAAAAGCAATGGTTTCCGATGTCATACAATTTATCAAAAATCCGGAAAAGTATGTAAGAATGGGCGCCAAAATGCCCCGTGGAATTCTTTTTTACGGTCCCCCGGGAACCGGCAAGACCCTTATGGCCAAGGCAATTGCAGGAGAAGCAGGCGTTCCTTTTTATCCCATGAGTGGTTCTGATTTTATTCAATTATATGTGGGTGTTGGTGCCAGTCGGATCAGGGAACTTTTTGCAGCGGCAAAAAAAGCGGAAAAAGCTGTTATTTTTATTGATGAAATTGATGCCATTGGAAAAAGGCGCAGTAAGCATCCCGATAGCGGCAATGATGAACGGGATCAGACATTGAATGCGCTGTTGGCTGAAATGTCCGGCTTCAGTGATAGAGACGGCATTATCGTTATTGCTGCCACTAACCGGCTGGATACTTTAGATGAAGCGCTTACCAGACCCGGCCGTTTTGACAGGCTGGTGGAGATCGGTCTGCCGGATGTAAATGCCAGAAAGAAGATATTGGAGCTTCATGCCGGTTCTAAAAATCTGTCTGATGCCGTAAATCTTACAGATTTATCCAAATCCACGGTGTCATTCAGCGGAGCCATGCTGGAGAATTTATTAAATGAAGCAGCCATAATAGCAGCAAATGACGATAAACCTTTTATTGAACCTTCCCATATTGATAAAGCCTTTTATATGGTAATTGCAGGCGCGGAAAAATCCGATACCAGTTTTATTACAACCCTGGACAGAAAAATAACCGCTTATCATGAAGCCGGTCATGCCCTTATTACAAAATTATGTCTACCGGATTCCTACATTTCAAGGGTTACAATTATACCCAGTACTAAGGGAGCCGGAGGCTTTTCCCTGAGCATACCCAAAGACTCCTTATACATGACAAAGCAAAAGATGCTGGCTAATATGAAGATCCTGCTGGCTGGCCGGGCAAGCGAGGAATTAATCTTTGGCGCTGATGAAATCACTACCGGCGCCGGCAGCGATATTGAAAAAGCTTCCGGACTGGTTATGGATTATATAAATAAATATGGAATGGATGAAAGCTTTGGGCTTTTTAACAGCGATATTCTGAACACGCCGCCCACTTCGGAGCTTATGGATTTATGCCGGAATAAACTAAATGAGTTGTATAGGGAGACAAAAAACATTCTGACAGAGAATCTGAATGTTCTGCATAAAATTGCTTCCGCATTGTTGGAAAAAGAAACATTAAATGCAAGTGATATTGATTCCCTTTGTGCATAGATAACATCCAAGCGTCAGATAAATGCATATGGTTTTGCGCTCCCCTTAGAACAATTTACAAGGAACTGTTGGGGATTCCAAAGAGGCTTGCCGCTAAATTAACGGCGTACACAATCACGAAAGATAGCAAGACCATAATAGGTAACAGAATGAACCCTTTCCGGTATAGGCACCTTTGATTCTTGCGTTGAAATTATTTCTTCTACCCAGCCTTGGAAAACAGGGTGAAAATGTTGGATGCAATAATCCGGAAGAGTGGGGCGCTCCTTTATTGATAATTTGCCATATTGGCTAAGCATTTCATCAATCCACTCGGAAATGGCGTTTATTTTTTGCTTATCTGTGGATAATATCTTGTTTTGTATATAATGGCTGCATGTTACTAAATCTATATTTTTTGCTATTGCCTCATGGGTATTTTGATAAAAATGCTCCAATTTCTTTGTTTTAATGTAGTCCTTTTTTATATTCGCTAATATGGAAATGACACCTTCTATCGTATTAGCACCACGATACCACTTTTCCACAAGACCGGAGGCATAACCGCAAACAATATTGTTAGTTCCGAACCGCATATCCCACCATCTTTTTTGATAACAGCTTATTACATGATGGACCTGCATGTCTATCATGCCATCGGTAAAATTCCGCCGTAATATCAGGTAATCATAAATGCCGTCATCGTTTGTTCTGACAAAGCCGTACAAATGGTTAAACAGCGTAGTGTCAGGTTTTGAATATTCAAAACCTGACAGATGTTCTTCCATATATCTAATAATGTCTTGTTTACAGTTAATACACCGTTCTTTCTTTTGGCCGTTCGGTGATTTTGAGATGTCACTACTCATAGTCAGCTATCCTCCTGCCCTGCTTCTTGCCGGGATATTTCAAATGCCTGGACTTTTACGGCGGACACCCGTATTCATAGCCGCGCCCCTTGTCTATACACTTATTTTGATTATACCACATTTATCCACAAGCGTGGAATTTTTTATTTTCAGCCCGTTTTCCAACCTTATTTTACGCTTTGAGAAACACAAGGGTAACCCGGCAAGGCCGCTGGAAGCCTACCATGAACGCCAGAAAGAACAGTACGCCAGCAACCTGGACATAGACAAGCGTTGCACCTTGATTGCACTTGGCGAATGCCGCGAGTTATTTGACTGGATGGCTTCAAATATACAAATGTCATGGTTATAAAACACTAAAAATAATCAAAAAACACATATAATTCTTTAATAACCCATGGATATTGCATGCTTATTCCTATAAAATTAAAATAGCAATTATCCACATAATTAACTGGACTATGTATACATATTAAACAAGATGGAACGTATGAAATAGCGATTCAGCTCATTGAATCAGATAGATAAACTCCGTTTTGCTGCGTCTGACTGGTAAACCTGGCATAGGCGTGTTTATTGCATAATAAAAGTACCTGTAAAAAACACATAGGCGGCATGACACATAAAAATAACAGAAGGAGAGCAGGGATGAAGAAATCAAAATTTTGGCAGAAAATATGGAAGAATCGCACGCTGTGGATGATGCTGATACCTGGCATTGTACTGGTAGTCATCTTCTCGTATATTCCCATGGCAGGTATGGTGCTGGCGTTTAAGGATCACAGTTACAGGCTGGGGATTTTAAAAAGTCCCTGGATTGGATTTGAGAATTTCAAGTTTTTCTTTGTTTCGGGTGATGCTTTTCGTGTTACGCGTAATACCTTTTTATACAATCTGGTCTTTATCATTATCAATACGGTATTGGAACTAATGATTGCAATTATTATAAGCGAGCTGGCCGGCAGGTTCTTTAAGAAGATCAGTCAGGCACTTATGTTTTTGCCCTATTTTATCTCCTGGGTGGTTGTGGGAAGCATAGCATATAACCTGTTTAATTATGAAAACGGTTTATTGAATAATATTTTGGAAGGGATTGGAATGAACGCTGTGAATGTGTACAGCGAGTCAAAATACTGGCCCTTTATCATTATTGCATTTAATGCATGGAAGAGCGTGGGTTATGGCATGGTGGTATATCTGGCCTCCATTACCAGTGCGGATCCGGAACTGAAGGAAGCGGCTGAGATAGACGGTGCCAATATATTCCAGAGAATCCGCTATATCACGCTGCCATCTATTATGTCTACTGTGGTGATCATGACACTTTTATCCATAGGGCGCATCTTCAGAGGGGATTTTGGTCTGTTCTATCAGCTGGCGGGGAATAACAGCGCTGTATTTAATGTAACAGATGTGATCGATACCTATGTATTCCGTTCTCTGACCAGCAGTCCCAAGCTGGGTATGTCTGCAGCGGTGGGGGTCTATCAGTCCGTATTGTGCTTCATTACCATTATGCTTGCCAATGCGGCGGTTAAGAAGATAGAGCCGGATTATACCTTATTCTGACCGCATCAAAGTACCAGGTTCAGTTGAATAAGTTAAGATTCGGTAAGTGTGCGGATTGGGAATTTCAGCTTTGATTCCTGAGAATAAACAGGAAGGAGAAGTTTGAAAGAAAGTCACTTTCAAATATTGAATTGATTTCCGCATGCTCAGCGAGCTGAGCTTGAGCGGACAAGAGGTGTAATAATGCAAATGCAGATGAATAAAACAGAAGCAAAGCAAGTGGGAGCAGGAGCAAGCCATATCCGGCGCAGGGACAGATACATATTTTCGTTGATTGGTATTCCGATCATCATTATATTTTCGGCCGTGTGTTTATTGCCATTCTGGCTTATTGTGGCTTCTTCCTTTGAAAGTGAGAGTCAGATCATAAGAAATGGTTATACCTTGTGGCCCCGTGAGTTCACCCTGGAAAGCTATCGGCTGGCACTGGAGAATCCAATGGCAATCCTGCGGGCTTACGGCGTTACCGCCCTGATTACTGTGACGGGTACATTTTTAAGTGTGTTCATTAATACGATGACGGGATATGTGTTAAGCCGCAAGGATTTTCACCATCGTAACCCGGTTTCCTATTTCTTTTTCTTTACAACACTGTTCAGCGGCGGACTGGTTCCCTGGTATATCCTTATTGTGAATTATCTGAATCTGAAGAACAGCTTGCTGGCAATCATACTTCCCGGTATCTTATCTGTGTGGTACATACTATTGGTAAAAGGTTTTATGCAGGGAATACCCCATGAGATAACGGAATCGGCTAAAATAGACGGTGCAGGAGATTTTAAAATATTTTACAGTCTGATCATTCCGCTGTCAAAACCGGTGGTGGCAACCATCACGTTGTTTTCAGCCCTGGCATACTGGAATGACTGGTATAACTGTATGCTGTTCGTTTCCAATAAGGATCTTTATACATTACAGTATTTCCTGCATAATCTGATTCAGAGTGCCCGTATGGTGCGTGAGATGCTGACAGATGCTACGGTTGAGATTGCATCGATTCCCATTGAAAGTATGAAAATGTCTCTCACTGTAATTGTTACCGGTCCCATTATTTTCTTATATCCTTTTATTCAGCGCTATTTTGTCTCCGGACTTACAATCGGCGCCGTTAAGGGTTGAGAACATTAAATCATATACAAGGAGGAAAGTTTTATGATGAGAAAAAAGATTTTAGCTTTGGTAACTGTATTGGCGCTGCTGCTGCCAATGACAGCCTGCGGCAATAACACGGAAACCGCAGGTAACACCACTGATACTGCAAGTACCGTTACGGAAAGCAGTACGGATACCGGCAGTGAGGAGGAGACCGTAAGTGATGCTGCCCAGGACCTTGATTTATCGGAGTTTGTTACGATTAAGGTGTTGTTCATCGGTGACCAGCAGAAGGATGCGCAGCTGATCTATGACGAGGTCAATAAAAAATTAAGGGACGAACTGAATGCTGAAATAATAGTGGAAATGATACCCTGGAGTGATTGGGAAACCCGTATACCGCTTATTATGTCAGCGCAGGAGGACTACGATCTGATTCCCATGAATTCCACATTTGGCTATTACAATTATGCACCGGATGGGGTTTTTTATGAGATTTCCGATGAGGTTCTGCAAAAATACATGCCGGAGACATGGAAAAATCAGGATCATCTGCATTTTGAACAAAACTCCATCAGCGGACACTGTTATATCGTGCCTGTAAATGCCCCGTCATTTACATTCGGTAACGCCATTGCAGTAAGAACCGACCTGTTGGAAAAATATCAAATGGATATGCCCGAGACCTGGGATGATCTGGAAGCTTATTTTGATGAGATCAAGGCAAATGAGCCGGATATGATGCCCATCCCGCTAAGCACCAGTGAGAATCTGGATGATTATATGTATTATGAGGCATATAGTATGAACCGTATCAGCGGTCTTCGTGATCTCTTTGCCTTTTCCTATGATGGTGATGATGTGAAGATCGAGGATGTAATACTGATCCAGGATGACCCCAACTATATTCAGACACTTTATAAGATAAAGGAATGGGCTGATAAGGGGTATTGGTCCAAGAATGCCAATGTGAATACAACCTCCATGAGAGATGCTTTTGAAAGCGGTATATCAGGCGTATTGATTCAGAATCTTGGTACGTCGGCACTGGCAAGTATGACGCTGAATAATGCCGGCGGAGTTCCCCAGGCGGATATCTTTAACCCGAATATGGATTCCAACAGGGCATTTAATATTCCTGACGGCGGTCTTTCCGTACCCATATGGTCGGATAATTGGGAACGTGCATTAATGGTTCTGGATTATTTGAAATTTGACATGGAAATCTATCAGACACTGCGTTATGGCCTGGAAGGGGTACATTGGGAACCGGCAGGAGATGACAAATGGTCTCCTCTGGATCAGTCAGGTTATGTATTCGGTAATGGTAATTCCTGGCAGATTAAAAATGAATTCCCTCCTTATGAGTTGAACCGTTCAGACCAACTGGAAAGCTATATTACCCTGATTGAAACATTCCGTGCAAGCCTGCTGCCTGCTCCAAATCTGTTCAAGTTCTCATTTGACAGCTCCAATGTGTCTACTGAGATGGCCAATATCAGTAATGTGGTGTCAAAATATAAACCGCTTCTGAATACGGGACTGGTGGAGAATGTGGATGCCGCACTTGCAGAGTACAAGACTGCACTGGAAGCTGCCGGACTTGAAAAGGTACGTGCGGAATTAGAGGAACAGCTGGAAGCTTTCCTTAAATAAGGGTATAAAATTGTATTCAAAATATGATATTTTTACGAAAGCTTTGGGGGCTTACCCTGTAATGATGTTTAAAACGGCTGGAAAAATAGAACTGATCACAAAAGCCAAGCTGTTCGCTGATTTCTGCAATGGAAAGACTGGAATCGCGCAGCATGAACTGGGATTGGGTGAATACCAGATTATCAATGTACCGCCCTATTGTCAGACCCAGCTCCTGGCGGAAATGCTTTGCCAGTGTGGATTGTGAGACGAAGGTGTGTTCTGCCACTTCGCTTACACACAGCTGTGCTGATATATTCTTTTGAATGTACTGCAGGGCATGACTTACACAGGAAGAATAGATTTTTCCTGATAAAGTGATTTGTTTTGTCTCCAACAGGCGCCCGATGGTCATGAGCAGCAGCGCATGCATCTGCATCATATGGAAAGTGTCAGGGGAGTCAGCCTCAATACTGGTTTTCAATATTTTTTCAGCATTGGAATCAAATGTGCATTCCAGAGGCTCTGCTATGGCAGAAAAGAGATCCTGATTATGTTCATCCAGTAAGGAGATATGAAAATAATATTGCCGCATTTGTACCTGGCAGATGCATTTGAAGGAAAAGAGGCTGGGAAGTAAATAACATTTTCCGGCCTCAAGATGATATCGGCCCCTGTCCGTATCAACAGCACTTTCTCCGTCCAGTATAAAGTACAGGCGGGAATAGGATGGCTTGACTACATCAGAGTGCCAGTCACATCCAACGCTGGCATAACCGCAGTCAAATATGTTTAAGTGATTCTTATTAATGCTGCTGGCCAATTGCGCGTGTTTTGTTACATACATTTTTTCTCTTTTCTGATGTAATCAGCATCTTCAAGTAAAACGGTTCTGTATGTGAGGTGTGGAACTGAAGGTTACGGTTCCGGGACTATAGTAGCAATTATAATTATTATAAGCCAATTTAGATTAAATGTAAATATCTATGGACAAACATCATTGTAACTGTTTAGCGCCAGGCTGAACTGTTATATATAAGGAGGATTAATGATTATGTATGGACATAAGCCAATCAGGAATGTCCCGCCGGACCCGACACCAGGTGAGGGATATCCGGATCATGTGACCCTTAACCTTGATTGGTCAGGTGCTGCAAACCCATGTCCGTTATGGTTCCGGGATGCCAAATTCGGTATATTTTTTCACTGGGGTCCTTACTGTGTACCAGCGTATCAGAATGAATGGTATTCCCGCACGATGTATCGGGAAGATCATCCGACCCACCATTATCATGTGAAAAAATACGGTTCCATCCGGGAGTACGGTTATAAGAATTTTATCAATGAGTTTACAGGGGAAAGATTCGATGCAGATGAATGGGTAAGTTTGTTCTCACAGGCGGGAGCACGATATTTTATTGGCAGTGCGGAGCATGCTGACGGGTTTTCTATGTGGGACAGCCGTATGAATCCCTGGAATAGTGTAAATTACGGAATCGGACGTGATGTAATGGGAGAGCTTAAGGCAGCTGCCGTCAGACAGGACATAAGATTCGGCGTCTCTCTGCATCATTCCTGGAACTGGGGATGGTTCTGTTCCACGGATCCCCGGGCGGATGTGTATAATCCGGAGAATCGGCTGTATTATGGAGAACCGGTACCTTATTCTGCCTCCCTGGATTTCCCTTCCTATATTATGCCGGAGGAGGAAGTCTCCCGGAAATGGCTTACGAAGTGCAAGGAAGTAGTGGACAGATATTTGCCGGAGATAATGTATTTTGACGGGCGCCTGTATATTATTGAAGAGAAGGTGCGTCTGGAATTTGCGGCGTATTATCTGGAAAAGGCAAGAGCCGCCGGAAAAGAGATTCTGGTGACCTATAAAGACAAGGATTGGCATGAGCAGGCAGGCATGTTGGATTATGAATGCCGCTGGATACCGGATATTCTGCCAAAGCCCTGGCAGCTGGATGATAAAACAGTCTGGCGGACCTGGAGCTATGTGGAAAACGGAACGTATAAGACACCATCAGAACTGATACACCAGCTGGCGGATATCGTCAGTAAAAACGGTAACTTTCTGCTGAATATAGGTCCCAGGAAGGACGGAACCATTGATGATAAAACTGTAGCTGTTCTTAAGGCTATTGGAAACTGGCTGGCAGTCAATGGAGAGGCTATTTACGATACAAGACCCTTTGATATCTGGGGTGAAGGACCAACCCGGCAGGATACGGACAGGGGAATCTCGCTTCCGGAGCAGCTTAAACCTTTTACGCCTGAAGATATCCGGTTTACAAGGAAAAATGATGTGTTATATGCTATTGTACTGGGTTTGCCCCGGGACGGTAAGATAACGATACGTACATTGGCAGGTAAAGGGGATCATCCTGAAACACCCCGTTGTATCAGTATGCTGGGTCGTGATGGCGGTCTGCCCTTTGAACAGGATGCAGAGGGGCTGCATGTACGTCTGCGTCTATCACCCCCTTGTGAGGAAGCATATGTGCTGAAAATAGAATATTAAGGCTGCTATTCTATGGATATGATCCTGTGAAATATAATTGCATAATACAATAAAGTGATTGAGGTAAATGAATGAATAGTAAAGATAAAATGGTAATTCAACTGGATACACCTTTTGACAAGGTTCGTCCGGAACCTTCCGTGTATCATTTGGACTGGTCGGATGCCATGAATAAATGTCCGGACTGGTTCAGAGATGCCAAATTCGGTTTGTTTTTCCACTGGGGTCCCTATACTGTGCCGGAATTTGATAATGAATGGTATTCCCGCAATATGTATATAACGAACCAGATTGCGCATAAACACCATGAAGAGCACTATGGCCCTGTAAGCAGGTTCGGTTATAAGAATTTTTATGAAATGTTCAAGGGAGAACGTTTCGATCCGGATGCCTGGGTGAAGCTCTTCGCCGGCTCAGGAGCACAGTATTTTACAGCCAGTGCGGAGCATGCAGACGGATTTGCTATGTGGGACAGCAGGGTCAATCCATGCAACAGTATGAATTATGGATTGAACAGAGATGTTATCCGGGAATTGAAATCGGCTGCGGACAGGCAGGGGATGAGATTCGGCGCTTCTCTGCACCATGGCTGGAACTGGGGCTGGTTCTGTTCGGATGACCCATATGCAGATGTATATAACCCTGATAATGAAATCTTCTATGGCAAAGCGGTGCCTTTAGCAGCATCCTCTTATGTTACCAAGTATCGTCCGGATAAGGCATTTCAGGAGAACTGGCTTGAGAAGTGTAAGGAAGTAATAGATGGCTATCTGCCTGATATTATTTATTTTGACAGCCGGATTTATCTGATGGATGAGGAATACAGGCTGGAATTTGCACGATATTATCTGGAAGCCGGAAGAAAAGCCGGTAAAGAAGTGGTATTTACCTATAAGGGGGATGAATTTAAAACAGGCAGCGGAATCCTGGATTATGAATGCGATTGGATGGATGAAGTTCAGGAACAGCCTTTCCAGTGCGATGATAAGAGCATGTGGGGTTCCTGGAGTTATGTGAAGGGGCGTGCGTATAAAAAGCCCGGAGAGATTCTGCATCAAATGATAGACGTGGTAAGCAAGAACGGTAACTTCCTGCTTAACCTGGGACCAAAGCCGGACGGAACCTTTGATGAAGAGACCGTATCATTACTTAAGGAAACAGGGGACTGGCTTAAGATTAACGGAGAGGCAATCTACGGCACAAGACCCTTCAAGGTGTACGGTGAAGGACCCGCCAGGCAGTCAGGACATGTTGCCTTTGCCAAAGATTTGATTCCCTACACCCCGGAGGATATTCGGTTTACACAGAAAGACGGGGCGGTATATGCATTACTGTTAGGCTGGCCTTTCGCAGGAAAGGTTTCCATCCGTACGCTGCGTAAAGACGGTGATTCGAAGGGGAACTTCGGTAAAGACGGCGGTACTGATGAACATTTCGGTAAAGACGGCGGTACTGATGAGCATTTCGGTAAAGACGGCGGTATTAATGAGCATATCAGTAAGATTACAATGCTGGGAAATGGAGAACCGCTGCAATTTGTACAGGATGCAGTGGCACTTACCGTAACACTGCCTAAGCAGCAGCCCTGCAAGGATGCATTTGTTTTGAAGATTGAATAAGCAAAGAAGACACGAGAACTACCTCTATTATCTTGATTTGAAAGAGAAAGTGTTCGAAAAGGAATGAGTCAAATACCCATGCAGGAGAAGAAAACCAAAACAGCTGGTTTTTCTTCTCCTTCATGGGTATTAGGACATTACACATAGACAGCTATCCGGATAGGCATATCAGATCGCTATTAAATCAATTCAAAGATACCCAGTCCGATTAAAATAAGACCGGTCAGTAAGTCTGAATATTTATCAGCTATATTCAGTATCTTTACTTTTCCAACAGATGTTCCCAGCAGCAAGAAGCATACGGAACAGATAAATGTTGCAATGGCTGTGGGCAGGAGAGATAATCCGGCAATGCTTGCGCTGATACCGATCCCTATATTATTAACGGACAAGGCCAAACCAAGTATTGCAGTCTCCTGTATGGATAGTCTGTTTTTTTTATCTTCTTCACTTTCCACAGTAGAAGCTCCCTGTATTTCGTTGATTGTCAGATTTTTGCCGGAAGAATATTTTTTCCAGATAGCTCTTATATATTTCAGGATATAGTATAACCCTAACATCATAAGAAGCGTACTGCCTGCAATCCGGGCTGTTTGTGCAGACAGAAGGGGTTTCAGAGACGAACCCAGTCCAATGGATATTACGGTACCGGCCAGGGTAATCAGGCTGATCAGTATATTTTGCAGGAGCGAGATCTTTATTTTTTTTATACCATAGGTAATTCCGATAATCAATGCATCCAGACTGGCGGATATACCAAATAATAATGCGGATAGAAGCTGCATGGTGACTCCATATAGTTACTATTCAGTCGTACCTCCTGTCGTAATGGATGCACCTCTGAATTGTAACTCCATATATCATTTTATTTTACTATATTCCTTCTTTGCCCAAAGGGTGTTATAATCGTGGGTAGAAACTTTGCTGATCCATGACGAAAGAAAGTACCCTTTCTATTGTATCAGCGGGAATCGCAGGCACTAAATTAATATTATTTACAATTAGTGCACATAATGTTGCTATAGGACTGCAAAGCAGCATTTTGCTTCTGTGAGCAAGGCAGTCTGTAAATCTTAAATGGGAGGGAGACATTTATGGGATTTGATCTTGAAGTCAGCGTACCTCTGGTGACCGTTTTTTTACAGGGAATCCTTAGCTTTTTTTCGCCGTGTGTGCTTCCGGTGATACCCCTGTACATTGGATATTTGTCAGGGGGAACCGGGATACGCGGGGAAGATGGGAGAGTTACCTATCACAAAGGAAAGGTAATGCTTCATACCCTGTTTTTCGTAATTGGCGTCAGCTTTGCTTTTTTTGCTCTGGGGCTGGGAATGTCTGCAATAGGCGGATTTTTCAGCAGTAATCAGATGCTGTTTGCGCGAATCGGCGGGATTGTAGTGATGTTATTTGGGTTATATCAGCTGGGAATTTTTGGCGGATCCAAAATTCTGGCAAAGGAGCGGAAACTGCCGCTTCCCATAGATATTTCGGTGATGTCACCATTAACGGCATTAATAATGGGATTTATCTTTAGTTTTTCCTGGACACCGTGTGTGGGACCTACCCTTGCAAGTGTGCTTCTGATGACAGCATCAGCCAAGAGTCAAAGTTATGGATTTCTGCTGATTGGCGTCTATACGTTGGGATTCGTGCTGCCCTTCCTGGCGGTGGGTTTATTCACAACTTCCCTGCTGCAGTTATTTAAAAAGCATGCAAATGTGGTAAAATACACGGTAAAGGCCGGCGGCATACTAATGATTCTGATGGGTATATTGATGTTCACCGGTAAGTTGAATGATATTACAGGCTATTTATCAAATATACCTCTTCAGAATCAAACTGAGAGCAATCAGGATGCGGAAAATGAGGGAAATAAGGCAGAAATTGAGGGCGAGGAAGCAAAAGCTGAGAACGAGGAAGCGAAATCGGAGAGCAGTGAGATAGAAGCTGAGAACAGTGAAGGGGAATCTGAGCGCAAAGCAGCGGATGCTGAGAACAATGAAACGGAAACAGGGAACAATAATGATGTCAGTGTTCTTCCGGCCATAGATTTTACCTTGACAGATCAGTATGGTAATGAGCATTCCCTTGCAGATTATCAGGGAAAGACGATATTTTTGAATTTCTGGGCCACCTGGTGTCCGCCATGCAGGAATGAGATGCCGGATATTCAGGCTATATATGAGGAATATGATACGGAAGGTGAAGATGCGCTGATCGTACTGGGTGTGGCTGCACCTTATATGGGAAAAGAAATCTCAGAGGATAGGATAGTGGAATTTTTAGAGGAAAACGGATATACGTATCCGGTATTAATGGATGTGGACGGGAATTTATTCCGGGGATATGGTATTACATCATTTCCAACAACCTTTATGATTGACCGTGATGGAAATGTATTTGGTTATGTATCCGGGCAGATTGATAAAAGCATAATGGAAAGTATTATACAGCAAACGATGGATGGAGTTAAGAAATAACGCGTGTTACCATTTGGCGCTGGACAGTATCTGGTTCAGAAGTAACATGTGTTATATTATAGGGGCGAAATATAAGCTATATAACAGAAAGGAAGTGTAGTATGCAGGATTTACAGAAAATACAGGAAGATGCATATCAGGCAGTAAAAGAAGTATTGGCAGCGGCAAAGCTCAGGGAGGGAGATTTGTTTGTGATTGGCTGCTCCACCAGTGAAGTCAGTGGTAATACAATAGGAACCTCATCCGATCCGGCACTTGCGGATGTGATATTTGCCGGATGTCAGAAGGCTTTGCAGGAGCACAAGGTATATCTGGCTGCTCAGTGCTGTGAACATTTGAACAGAGCGCTGATACTGGAAAAAGAAGCAGCAGAAAAATATGGATATGAGATTGTAAATGTGGTTCCCCAGCCAAAAGCCGGCGGCTCCTTTGCCACTGCGGCATTCAGAATGCTGCGCGAACCGGTTGCGGTGGAGCACATCAGGGCGCATGCCGGTATCGACATTGGAAATACGCTGATCGGCATGCATCTTAAGGAAGTGGCAGTACCATTCCGTAACAGGATAAAGAAGATAGGTGAAGCAAATGTAATTTCTGCATGGACCCGGCCTAAGTATATTGGTGGTGTAAGGGCCCATTATAATACAGACTAATATAATGAAAGATTACCTGCAAAAAACCTGCATTAATTTATACAAAAAACATATTTATGCTACATATTCCGTCATTCATGAAGAGACTTCATTAATTAGATTTACAATTGTTTTAATGGAGTCTATTTGCCCGCTTCTGCTCATGGCTTCATGATAAGTCTGTCTGGTAAAATATAGTTCATGTACTTTATCCACCAACAAATTCGTTGTCAGATCATCTTCGTTGATTACACTGGAAAATCCCTGTGATTCAAAAGAGGCGGCATTCAGGATCTGATCCCCCCGGCTGCTTCGGGACGGAAGCGGAATCAATATATTAGGCTTTTTCAAAGCAAGCAATTCGCATATAGCGTTAGCACCTGCTCTGGAAATAACCAGATCAGCCATGGCAAATAAGTCCTTCAGTTCAGACTTGATATATTCAAACTGCTTATACCCCGGCGTATTCAGCAATAGATTATCAATCTTATCCTTACCGCATAAATGAACCACCTGATAATCTTCAAGAAGCTTTGGCAGTGCATCTCGTACAGCCTTATTCACATTAGCCGCACCAAGGCTTCCGCCCATAACCAGAATCACTGGACTGTTTGCTGAAAAACCGCACATATTTAAACCGGCAAGCTTACTGCCCTGTGCCAGCTCTGCCCGGATCGGTGAACCCGTCAGTACCGCTTTATCTGCCGGAAGCATCTTCAAAGTCTCCGGGAAATTGCAGCATACCTTGCTGACAACTGAAATGCAGAGCTTATTGGCTAGTCCGGGAGTCATATCAGATTCATGGATAATACAAGGAATCTTAAGAGATGCGGCAGCACGCACCACAGGCACGCTGACAAATCCGCCCTTCGAAAAAACCACATCAGGTTTATGCGCACGTAAATATTTCTTCGCTTCAGAATATCCCTTCACGACCCGAAAAGGATCCGTTAGATTCTTAACATCCAGATAACGTCTGAATTTACCTGTAGAGATACCTGTATACGGAATATCATAATCCCCCATCAGCTTTTTCTCTATCCCGTCATAAGAACCCATATATACAATTTCATATCCACTGTCCTTCAGTGCAGGAAGAAGAGCAATATTGGGTGTTACATGTCCGGCAGTACCGCCGCCGGTTAAAACTATCTTCTTCATGATGACACCCCATCTCCCCTGTTTTGGCGAATAATAGATTCCAATGCCAGCGCCATCTGGTCAGGGCAGGAAGTATTCTTATAACCACAGCGTATACCTTTCAGGCGGCTGCATGCTTCCTCCGCAGTCATTCCTTTTACAAGAGCGGCGACTGCCTGAAGATTACCATTACATCCTCCGGTAAAAACTACAGAATCAATCACTCCATCCTTCATCTCAATATCAATAGCAGTTGAACATACCCCTTTTGTCTGAAATCTCATAATAACTCCCATCTGTGCGCTCTGCGCACATTAAATCAGGATGTTGAAAAGACATCTTTTCGTCTTTTCAACCTAACTCCCATCTGTGCGCTTTGCGCACATTAAATCAGGATGTTGAAAAGACATTTTCACCGTCTTTTCGACATATTCTCCCTTCAAATGCTGATGCTAACCAGCATTTGTCTTCATAACTATTAATTATATCAGACCTGACACTGGGACGCAATCAGCATTTTTGCTTATTCTTGGGTTATTTTTTGATACTTATTTTTGCCTTTGCATTTTTTAGAGGAAGCCATGATTTGATTTCATTCAAGTCGCTTCCTGATTTTTTGCTTGAATAAACTCTCTTAAGAGTTTAAAATGAAAGAAAAAAATATCAGGAGCTGTACAAATGAGAGGAGCAAAATGAAATACCGTAAGTTTTTTATCATTATGTTTTGTATTATCTTACTGGGTAGTGTTATGTCTCTGATTTCCCCTATTCTGCTGAATTATTGGTCATCGGACACAATAGGATTTACACAGAAGCGGTTAACCTTGCTGGCCTTAATACTGCTTTTGTCTTCCGCCATAGAATTGGTTTTAATTTGGTTCCGGGAAAAGTTTGCGAAAGGATTTAATATTTCTAATTGTAAGTCAATGTTAAGTGATTTTTTTCATCTGCAGTATGATTATATAAATGATGAAGGTCCAACAAAAATCATTAATAAAATCAGTGCATCAGTTAACAGCATCTATTCATTTATGACAGGAAGTTATATCCGGATATGGTCAAGTATGTTGGTAATGCTGGCGGTACTAATCATGGTTTCTTTTGATAATCTGA
>Ga0153941_1000445_pt1 | contig 18215 bp, 8 predicted proteins | sample TSNJ025MetaG_FD_104733 | JGI IMG/M metagenome (GOLD analysis project Ga0153941, IMG submission 104733) | Attine ant fungus gardens microbial communities from New Jersey, USA - TSNJ025 MetaG | ecosystem: Host-associated > Fungi > Mycelium > Unclassified | place: USA: New Jersey, Brendan T. Byrne...
CATGTATAATGTGCCGGGCGGACGGTATGTATACTACAAGCGTTCGTACGGAAAAATGAAGCTGCTGGTTCAGCTGGAGCTTTTGTATGAGGACGGCAGCAGGGAACTGGTGGTAACGGACGAAACCTGGAGGATGACAAAAAGTCCCATATTGTTTTGCTGTATTTATGGCGGAGAAGATTATGACGGAAGGCTTTTGAAAGAGGAATATCTGAGTCCGGCGTATCAGGAAGAGGGGGAGTGGGAAGCAGCAGTATGTGTGGAACCTCCTGCCGGTGTGCTTACGGCGATGAAGATGGAGCCCGTTAAGGTTATGGAAACTTATCAGCCTGTCAGTGTGAAACAGATTGAGACAGGCGTATGGCGTTATGACCTGGGAACCAATTTTTCAGGCTGGGTGAGAATCAGGCTGCGTACCAATGGAAAGATGGCAGGACAAAATGTGGTCATGACACCTTGTGAATTGATTACAAAGGATGGAACCACGTATCAGGGAAAAGGCGGGAAGAAATACCAGTGGACCTATATCTTAAATGATAAAGAGGAGCAGGAGTTTGCACCGGATTTCACTTATACCGGATTCCGTTATGTGGATATAACAGGAGGAATACCGCAGGGAGAAGATGCAGCAGGGGTACCTGTTCCGGTAATAGAAAAGCTGACGGGAGAATTTATATATACAGCGGCAGAACAGGCAGGAGATTTTAAATGTTCCAGCCAATTGTTTAACCAGATCCATCAGCTTGTACTGCAGGCGATAAAAAGTAATATGAAAAGTTATTTTACGGATTGTCCTCAGAGAGAAAAGCTGCCATGGCTGGAACAGACTCATTTGATTGGACCATCTATCATGTATAATTTTAATGTCCGCAGCCTTTATCAGAAGATTGAAATGGATATGGGAGATTCCCAGAGGGAGGATGGTCTGATTCCCGATATCTGTCCCGAATATGTAACAGGATTTGATCATTATCATAAAGGCTTTTTGGATTCACCGGAGTGGGGAAGCTCCTGTATTATAAATCCCTGGTATGTGTATAAAAGATATGGGGACAGCTCTTTGCTTTTACGTTATTATGATGTTATGAAGAGATATCTGAAGTATCTGGAGGGGATGACGCATCATGAGATGCTGCATCACGGGCTTGGAGACTGGCTGGATGTGGGTCCCTGTTCTCCTCATTCCCAGAATACGCCGGTACCGGTGGTTGCAAGCTGCATTTATTATTATGACCTGATGATCATGAAGCAGACGGCTAAGCTGTTTCACTATAAAGAAGATGCACTTACCTTCGGAGAACGTATGGAGAAAGTATACAGGGAATACAACCAGCAGTTTCTGGACGTTGAAACCTGTCGTTATGGTACAGGAAGCCAGGCTGCACAGGCAATGAGCCTGATTGTGGGTCTGGTACCGGAGGCGTATCAGGAAAAGGTGGTCAGTCAGCTCAGGAATGATATTATAAACCGGAATTATGCCATAACAGCAGGAGATGTGGGGCATCCCTTCCTGATAGCCGCCATGAAAAAATATGGCATGTCAGATCTGCTTACCAGGATGACTTATCAAACGGAGACCCCGGGTTATGGTTACCAGATAAAAAATGGCGCCACCACACTGACGGAAAGGTGGGACGGCTCCGATCCTGAACAACCCTATGGCTCTCAAAATCATCTGATGCTGGGCAGTATTGAAGAATGGTTTTATAGCGGTCTGGGAGGAATTGAACTTGTACGCAGAGATCTGCCCCTGGGAGAGATCAGAATAGCGCCTCATATCGCCGACGGGATTGACCAGGTAAGCATATGGGTACATCATCCATATGGCAGGATCAGCGTTTCCTGGGAGCGGAAAGGTGATGAAGCGGAAGTAAATGTCATCATACCGCCTAATGTAAAGGCATCCCTGGAGGATGAAAGCGGTAAGATTTATCAGGTTGTCGGTTCAGGAGAGCATAAGTATCGGATCGGAAAGTGAGAGAAGGGACAGGCAATACATATGAATGAAAACAGACAAGGATTCCTCTGGCTGGATACAAGAAAAGAGCAGGGAGAAATGCATCTGGTGATACGTTATGTCAATGCTTTGACGGAAGAGGTTTGGGGCAGAAAATCCGTGAGGTTACGCCTTTTCCATATAAACGGAAGTCTTCTGCTTGATCAGGAAAAAGAATGGAAGTCTCATCAGGAGGAAATGACTTTTGCCTGTCCTAAAGTAACATACTGGGACTGTGAGCATCCTGTTCTTTATGAAGCAGAGGCGTCGCTTATGACAGAAGGAACAGTGATTCTGAAAAAGGAATGCCGGATAGGATTCCGGGATCTAAAAAGGGACGGGAATCAGATCTTCTGGAATGACAGGCCTCTTAAGTTAAAGGGAATCTGCTATCGTGAAAGACCGGAATCTCCCGGGCAGCGTCTTATGGACCTTAAGCTGTTCAAACAGGCTAATATTAATTACATACGCAGCATCTATGGGAATTTCAGTAAAGAAATGCTTACCTTGTGTGATGAAATGGGATTCCTGGTGGAAAATACCGCACCATTTTATGGAATTGGCACAGATAAACCTGCTGTCCAGGATCTGCCCCATGTGCTTGCAGATTTTCTGAAACCACTTGATCTTATGCTGCAGGAGGGATGTCATGTCAGTATCTTAATATGGTCATTGGGACATGACTGCGCCTGGGGAAGTAATTTCAGGGAGATGCAGTTAAGGATCCGCAGCGTGGACTCCATTCGGCTTGTTACCTTCCACCTTCCCATGTCGATTCCTGAGGAAGAAGAACAGCCGGATGTCTGGCCGGTTCATTTTATTGATTATCGGCAGCCCTTTGACCAGTGTTATGACCAGATGGTTATATTCCATACCCAGGGAGCAGATAATGAAATCGGTTATATGACAGGCTGTGCCAGGGAGTATGAAATGCCTGTCCTTCATGAGGTGTGGTCACCTGTTGCCTGTCATAACCGTGAGGAAACAGAGGCAGATCCGGCCATCCGGGAATTCTGGGGAAACAGCATTATCCCCTTTGTTAATAAGGCTTATGAAACCCAGGGCTGCCTTGGCGGTGCGGTACTGGCTGGTGTAGATGAAGACGGAAGCTTTGAGGATATGGGTAAATATGAATGGGGGATTCTGAATACCGGTCATCAGCCCAAACCGGAATACCACCATGTGAAAATGGCATACAGCCCCATTTTCATTAAAGCAGTGGAAGAAACTGAGAAAGAACTGGTGATGGTGATTGAGAACCGATTCCTTCATAGTGACCTGAATGAGGTTCAGCCCTATATAGACAGTCATAAATACAGCAGCAGCTTACAGGGAGGACCCGGTACGACGGCTTCCTTCCGGATTGCCATGGAGGACCTGGATCATCAGGAAGAAGCAGTAAGAATCGAATTCCGTTCCAAGGACAATGAACACGTATATAGGAAATATATGTGGAAAAAACCATATAAAGGCAGCGATACATATACCGGCTGCAAAGAGGAGCCCCAGACTGCATTTCAGATCAGGGAGGAAGACCAGTCAGTATGGGTGGAAAACGGCATCTACAGCTATGAGTTCTCCAGGGAGACAGGGCTGCTTAGGCAGGGAACTGTAAAGGGCAAAAACATACTGGCAGGCGGCCCCTTTCTATGCTGTACCAGGCTGCTTAAGGGTAAATGGATGAAAGAAAGCTTACAGGCTGAATTTGCAGGAAGAGACCAGAAGACCGTACGAGTAACGATTCTGGGAAGCTATGAAAATACCATGGATGTATGCTTCCGCCTTACCATCGGTGCAGATGGAATGCTGAAAACCACGTATGAGATCATAAAGCTTTACCGGCATATGCCTCATACTGTAAAAGCAGGTATTGGGCTGGATAAAGGAGGAATCAATGAAAAAGGAGTGACTTATCTTCTGGCAGACCATATGAAGACCTTATCCTGGAAAAGAAAAGGCTTATGGACCAGTTATCCGGAAGACCATATGAGCAGGCCGGAAGGAACAGTAATCCTTCAGGCAAGTGATGAGAAGTCTGTCAGGGAATTTTACAGCAGCAGACATCATATCACTATGGCGCAGGCAGCCGCCGAAGATGGCAGCGGCATCAGGGTAATTTCTGACGGCAGCGATTCAGTCAGGCTGAGGGAGAGCGCCAGGCGTGTGAAAATCTTACCAGAATCTGAGCTTCAGAAAGGTAATTATGTGATTCCCGATGATGTAACCGTAACGTTTCAGGGAAACTGGGTGGAAATGGAGGATTATTGCGGTAATTACATGGGAACAGAAGTGTTAAGCAAGGAGGCTGGAAGCAGTATAACCCTTACTTTTAAGGGGAATGGGATTCGCTTGTACGGTCCCCTTGATATTCCCTATGGAACCTGTGATATTTACCTGGATGGCGAGCTGCAGGCTGAAGGGGTCAGCCAGTATCCGGATAAGGTATATTTCCCCGGGATGAGCCGCGGATATGAGAAACGATACCGCTGCCTCCTGTTTGAAGCGAATGGCTTACCGGAGGGTAACCATACCCTTAAGGTAGTGGTCAGGGGAGATGGCAATGAATCTGCTGTATCACAGCATGCTGTTTTACATAAGGCACAAAATACTTATACAGCACTGGACTATGTACAGCTTTATGGAGCAGGACATCCGCAGCAGACCAGATTAACAGTGAATCAGGATTATAATTATGCGCGTCTTGTAAGAGGCTGCTATACCAGACCAAAGGTAGTATTTACGCCGGGAATACAGGAAGGCTTCAGAATGTATCTGATGGCTCCCGGACAGATAGAAGGGGGTGCTTTACAATGAGCTTACGATCTAAAGTAGATTATATAGAGCCGGCAATCCCGCGTCTGGTTCCGGAACCTGTGAATCCCTCAGAATATGGAGCATGCGTCATCTGTCTTGACGGCGAATGGGATGTGGAAGAACTTAAAAGTGATGAAGAGCCGGCAGAAAAAGGACTGAGTTGTCAAAAGGTCATGGTGCCGGGTGACATGACGGTACTGTATAAAAAGGGCTTTGCCAAATATTATCAATATCACAGGCAGATTGATATTCCTGAAGGGAAAGAAGACGCCCGGTTCGTGCTTCGTTTTGAAGGGGTAAATGGATTTGCGGAGGTTTATCTGGATGGAGAGCATGTTGCGTCCCATCAGAATGGATTTATTACATGGAATGTGGAAGTAACGAAGCAGATGGCAGGTAAGAAACAGGCTGGACTTACGGTGGTGATAGATGAAAGGTGTGAAAAAGTCAGTGCCTATAACCATGGAGGAATCCTGCACAGCGTATACTTATATATCCTGCCGGAATGTTACATAGATACGCTTACCCTGAAACCGCTTTTTTCTGAGGACATGGAATCCTGTACGCTGCGGACTGATATGGATTTATCCATGTATGCCGGGAAAGCGGAAGAATCCTGTGAAATCTATATCAGTCTGTATGACCATAACGGGCATTGTGTACGAGAAATGTATCTGGAAGCTGATTCTAATCATGAGGAGCTTTATCAGGATATTGTAATAAAAAATATTACAGCAAATATAGAAATTACAGATCCGGTCTTATGGGATGCAGAGCATCCAAGGTTATATACTGTTGCGGTATCCCTATATAAAAATGGCGTTAAAATGGAAACCGTACAAAAGAAAACGGGACTGAGAAAGCTTACACGGATAGAAAACCGTATTTTTGTTAATGGACAGGAAATTAAACTGCGTGGCGTCTGCCGCCATGAAACTTCACCCTATAACGGTAGAACTCTGACCAGAGAGCTGATAGAACAGGATGTGATATTGTTCAAGGAAGCAAATTGTAATTATATCCGTACTTCACATTACCCACCCAGCGAATACTTTCTGGATTTATGTGACCAATACGGGTTGTATGTGGAGGACGAGCTGGCACTGGCTTTTATTGCCAGAACGCTGCCCTATACCCAAAGAGAGCCGGAACAGACACAACGTTATCTCAGCCACTTTGCAGAGACCTATGCAAGAGACAACCATCATCCAAGTGTAATCATCTGGTCACTGTGTAATGAATCCTTTGGCGGTTATAATTTTGACTTGCTGAACCGTTATGCGAAAAAGATGGATCCGGAAAGGTTTACCAAGTTCAGTTATCCCATGACTATCCGGGAAGAGCACGAAATGCCGGATATCTGGAGCATCCACTATTCAGAATATGATGAAGATCTTGCCATGAAAAGGGATAATGTAGGTGTAGGATATGCTCCGGGAAGGGATCTGCCTGTACTTCATGATGAGTATGTTCACGTGGCTTGTTATAACAGGGAAGAAATCAGACGCGATCCTAATGTAAGAAGCTTCTGGGGAGAAGGGATACGCATGTTCTGGGATTCTGTCTGGAATACGGAAGGTGCCCTTGGCGGTGCAATCTGGGCAGGAATTGATGAAACGGATATTTATTACGGCGGGGATACCCGTCTGGAATGGGGTATCATTGATGTATGGCGACGGAAGAAACCGGAACATTATATGACCCGCAAAGCCTATACGCCCATTAAGGTAATCAGTGAGGAAGCCGTCAGAAAGGGTGGAAAGATAAGCTTTATCGTGGAAAACCGGTTTTGCCACACCAATATGTCCGAGGTGGATATTTACTGGAGCTATGGAGAAAAAACAGGATACTGTAAGGCGATGCCGGATAGTGCTTCCGATTATCAGAAAAAAGTTTTTGGTAAACCCGGCGCTGTTATAAAAATTGAGATTCCATTAAAGGAAACCCCTGTACTCAGGGATAAGTCATACTCTGCAGAAGATATCATATTTCCTGTCATAGAAAAATGGGATGGGGAAAGCAACGAAAACCGAATGTTTATTGCATTTGCAGATTCGGAAGGAAATCAGGTGGAGGAAGTGTTGCTTCCTGTGCTTTGTATGACTGATGGTGGAGAATATATGGAACCTGATCAAGAAAATATGACTTCTGGTCAGGATTCCATGGCTTCCGAACAGGCAGCCATGGATTCCGAACAGGCAGCCATGGATACTGATACTCGACGGAAAGTTATGGATTCCAGGAAGGGGCAGGAAGAGGATACACTTTCCGTTAACAATACCGGCAGCAGCTGGATAATAGGGAATTCGCTGTTTACTATGACTTTTTCTGCTGAAACCGGACTTTTAACGGATCTCAGTGCCGGTGGAGAACGTTTGCTGATGGGAGGTCCTTATCTGAATGTTCCTTACTTACAGACAGGCCGGTGGTATCGGGATTCCGTCAATGTGGAAGAAAAGAATGGAATGGTTTTGGTATCGATTACCGGCGGTTATGAAAATACGATGTCCTTATTATGGGAGATTTCCATTAAAGCTGACGGCACATTTACCACAGCCTACACCATCCTGCATCTGGAAAAAACCCTGCCCAAAGCCTTAAAGCTCAGAGTTGGTGTAGATGCGGGCGGACTGGATGAACTGGGTGTCATGTATCTGGCAGCACCATCCATGGAGTTTTTAACCTGGAGGCGTAAGGGGTATTATTCTCTCTATCCTGCGGATCATATTTCCAGAAATACCGGTTGTGCTAACCGGTATACGTCCGATCATAAATTTGGCATAAAACCGAATAATTCCTGGGGACAGGATATGAAAAGTGATATACTGAACGGAGAATATGATACAGCTTATAAAGGCAGTAATGATTTCAGGAGTACCAAAGAGAATATCTATGAAGCATACCTGGGAAGTAAGGCGGGAAAAGTCTGTATCGGGGCTGTTTCAGACGGTACCCATTCTGTCAGGGCTGCGGTGCTTGATCCGGAAGAAGAAAAGATAAAGGACTCGGATACCCGTATCTGTTACAGCGGATCCTGGTACCAGGTGGATGACAGGAAAGAAAGTGACCACGGCAGCGAGATGTGGAGCAGAGAAAAGGGTGCTTATGCAGAGTGTAAATTCACCGGAACCGGAATTGTGTGGTACGGACCGCAGGATACCACCTATGGGAAGGCTGATGTATTTATTGATGGGAAATGTGCGGCAAAAGGAATCAGTCAGCGGGTACCCGGCGTGGATTTTTCCTGTTCTTCCGTGGGTTATGACAAGAAATATGGCTATCCGGTATTTTCCATAACGGACCTGCCATACGGAGAGCATACCATAAGAATTTCCGTATGCGGTGAAAAAGCAGAGGACTCTTCCGATTATTATGTGGTAATTGACTATTTCAGGGTGCTTGGAGAGTCCCCCACAGAGCAGGTGGCACTTATTATTAACAATGATTTTGCTTATCCCCACATTGCCTGGGGAAATTACAGGAAACCGGCAATTCTGCCAGGAGACGGATATACCAACGAAGTAGTGATGCGTTTGAAAATTGAGAATTAATAATTTTTAGAAAGAGAGTGATAATCATGATATCATTAAATAGTGAACGGATACAAAAATATCTTACGCCTTTTAAGTATTCTGAGCCGGTGCTTACCGGTTCCGGCAGGGAAGGGGCATTTGATGAGAAGAGTGTGGATATTCCCTTTGTATTTTGGCATAATGGGCAGTTTTATATGCTGTATACCGGATTTGACGGGATCGGATATCAGTCAGCATTGGCAGTCAGTGATGATCTGCTGCACTGGAAGCACAAGGGTGTGATCTTGAAACGGAATCTGTCCTCTGATCGTTGGGACAGGATCGGCGGTTCTGCCACCTGGATGATCAAGGAAAGTGACTCCCTTTGGGATGTACCAAGGCTTAAAAAGGCAGATGGCAAATATTGGATGGTATACCATTCCTACCCCAATACCGGTTACGAAGACGGGCCGGCGGAAATAGGGCTTGCCTGGTGTACGGATGAAGAACTTCTGGACTGGCATTTTTTTGAAGAGCCTGTTTTCTCCTGGAAGGATGGAGAAGAATGGGAAGCAGGAGGATTATATAAAGCCTGCATCATACAAAAAGACAGTAAATGGTTTCTTTTTTACAATGCCAAAAATAAGGGTGCAAGGTGGATTGAGCAGACGGGGATGGCAGGATCTGAGGATCTGAAGGATTTTGTAAGATGCAGGGAAAATCCGGTGCTGAAGGTTACGCCAGGTTCCTGGGATGAAAGATTCGTTTCTGATCCATATATCGTACAGGATGGAGAATGCTGGGTGAACTTCTATTTTGGCCTGGGTAATGTGGATGCAGATGGCAATCCCTACCCCGATGGACATGGTCATGCACAGGAAGGTCTTGCTCTATCAGAGGATCTGATCCACTGGGAAAAAGTCAGGGAGCCAATCCTGACTTATGGAGGACCGGGAAGTAATGACAGCGGTCATGCCCATAAAGCATCCATAATATATTATGAAGGCGTGCTGTATCATTTTTATTGTGCAACCAGACCCTGGAAAGCGGAAGATCCTGCTAAGATATATGAGGAGTTTCGGACAATCTGTGTAGCGGCAAGCAAGCCTTTTTCCGGCAAATCCTAAGTAACAGCATCATTATAACTGTCTGACTGTCTGACGCAGCAATCTGGCAAAAAGACAAGGAGGATGTATCAGTTATTTATCGGCAGTTCCTAAGCATGATTGGAAGGTGATTATGAAGCAGTTGAAAGCAATGGAAAATACAGGAAGTCATATCCTGCCCTTTTTTTGGATGAAAGGTGAAAACAACCAGATTATAAAAGAAGAGCTTGACCGGATTGAGGAATGCGGGATACGTGAGGTCTGCCTGGAATCCAGACCTCATCCGGATTTCTGCGGCCCGGGATGGTGGGAGAATCTGGATTTTATCATGGAGGAAGCGAAAAAGCGCAATATGCGGGTCTGGGTACTGGATGATGACAAGTTCCCCACAGGACATTGTAATGGTGCCTTTGAAACCAAATATCCGGAAAAGAAGAAAATCTATCTTGCTGAGCGGCATATGGATATTATGGGTCCCTGCCGTGACAATGCAGTCCTGGTGGAGAATTTCCTGGGGAAGGACGGACATTTGCTTGGCATCCTGGCCTGCCCCAAACCGGATGGCAGTACCCTTGCCGTAAGCGGTGAGGGTATGATTGACCTGACAGAGCATTATCATAATGGATTTGTGTATTTTGATCTGCCGCCAGGTCCTTACAGGCTGTTTGTGCTGTTTACCACACGTAAGGGCGGCGGACGTGATCATTATATGAATCTGATTGATTCGGATTCTGTCAGGGTGCTGATTGATGAAGTATATGAAAAGCATTATGAACGATATAAGGAATACTTTGGAAATACCTTTGCCGGATTTTTCTCGGATGAACCGGAGCTTGGAAATGTACCGGGATACCCTTTTGACAATAAACTGGGGCAGAAGGATGTGAAATTACCCTGGAGTTGTGAACTGGAAGCACAACTTCGCAGGGAATGGGGAGAGGCGTTCCTTATTTCCCTTCCGGCGCTTTGGTATGAAAGAGGAGAGGAGACGGAGCGGATACGCTTTACCTATATGGATGCCCTGACGAAGCTGGTAAGGGACTGCTTCAGCGGTCAGCTTGGCAAGTGGTGTAAGGATCGTGGGGTGGAATACATCGGGCATATTATTGAGGATGATAACGCCCATGCCAGGATGGCCTGCAGTATCGGACATTATTTTCGGGAAATGGAAGGGCAGCATATGGCAGGAATTGATGTGGTGCATCATCAGATCGTTCCCGGATTTACAGAGCCTGTGCATCAATGGATTGCAGGTGACAGGGATGGGGAATTTTTTCACGTCGGGTTGGCAAAGCTGGCAAGCTCGGCAGCACATATCGATCCCGGAAAGAGAAATCGGGCCTTATGTGAAATATTTGGAAATTATGGCTGGGCGGAAGGTAACTCCCTTATGAAATGGCTGACAAACCATATGCTGGTAAGAGGAATCAACCAGTTTACCCCCCATGCTTTTTCCATGAGTTATCCCGATGCAGATTGTCCGCCTCATTTCTATGCAAGGGGGAATAATCCTGGATTTTCCTGTTTTACCTGGCTGATGAAATATATGAACCGGGCGGCGGGCTTATTGGATAACGGTGTCCATCTGGCAGAAGCGGCCATATTGTATCATGGTGAGGCAGAATGGTGCGGCGGGGAGTATATGTACTTTCAGAAGCCCGGCAGAAAGCTGATGGAAGAGCAGATGGATTATGATGTGGTACCGGCTGATCTCTTTGCGGATGGAAGGGCTGTGGTAAGGGAAGGACAGCTTCTGGTGAATCAGGAGCGTTATCCCTGCCTGATTCTGCCAATGGCTGAATATCTGGTGAAAGAGGCGGCGGATTTTATCGTGGATGGGGCGGCAAAAGGTCTGAAGGTCTTCGCAGTGGACCGGGCGCCGGTGTATGATGCAAAAGGCTGTCCTTTGTCTCAGGAATTCAGGGCTGCTGTTGAAGTTGTAAGTCTGGAGGAGCTGGCTGAGAAAGTAAAGGAATGTGCTGTGATGGAAGTCCGGGTAAAAGACAGGAATTCGGGGCTCAGACGGATTACCTTCAGAAAAGAGGATGCTCTGGTAACCATGTTCTTTCACGAAGGTCAGCCGGATGAAATCAATACCCTTGTGTCTGTCAGGGATACCAGGTATAACGCTGTGACTGTATATGATCCATGGACCGATCGCAGAGAGACCTATGCCATGGAAAAAGGAGTATTTCCCTTACATATGCTTCCCGGGGAAGCCGTATTCTGGGTAATGGAAGAGAGCACCGAGGCTCACAGGCATTATCCTGTGAAAAGGGAAGCTTACAGGATAGTTACGGACTGGATTGTATCACGAAAAGCAGTGGGAAGGGATGTTGCGTTTTCCGGGGAAGCTTTTGGCGACATGCTGTTAATAAAGGCAGGAGAGCCGCTGCCTAATCTGAACGGACCGGGATACTACCCTTCCTTTACAGGAACATATCGGTATGAAGGGGAATTTGATCTGAAAGAGAAGCTTGATCTGGAAGAAAAGCTTGATCTGGAGGAGGAAGCAGGAGCCGATTATTATCTTTTGCTGCCGGAGGCTTCAGACAGCGTGCATATTTGCCTGAATGACATGGATCTGGGTTATATGGCAGGATTTCCCGGCAGGATTTATATAGGAGAAGCACTTAAGCGAGGCAGGAATAAGCTTGTAATGGAGGTCACTACAACCCTGGTATGGGAACGGAAGGATGGGGCTTCTACACATTTGCAGATACCTGCATCAGGAATCACCAAAGATCCTTTTATTGTGAGTTTACAGAACGGTAATAGCTATGGAGGTGAAATATGAAGAAAGCAGACAGAATTTATTATGGGGGGGATTATAATCCTGATCAATGGGGGGATGCGGTTATTGATGAGGATATGAGATTATTTCAGAAGGCAGGGATTAATTTACTGACCCTTCCGGTGTTCTCGTGGGCCAGGCTGGAGCCGGATGAAGGGGTCTATTGTTTTGACTGGCTGGACAGGATTATTGATAAGATATGGGAGCATGGGATTTATGTCTGTCTGGCGACGCCTACCACTGCACAGCCGGCATGGCTGTCAACCCGTTATCCGGAGGTTCTTCCGGTGGATATAGCCGGCCGCAGGAGGACGCATGGGATGAGAGTGTTTTTCTGTGTAAACAGTCTGAAATATCGGGAAAGAGCGGCAGCCATTGCAACTGAAATGGCAATACGTTATGCACATCACCCGGCACTTGCCATGTGGCATGTTTCCAATGAGTACGGAACCTATTGTTATTGTCCCAACTGTCAGGCAAAGTTCCGGGTATGGCTGAAGCGGCGTTATGGGACTGTAGAGGAACTGAATAATAGATGGCATACTACATTCTGGGGCAGGATTGTCAGTGATTTTGAGGAGGTGACTCTTCCCACGGAGCTGAATGACGATTATCGGTTTAATCCTGCGATCCAGTTGGATTATATGCGTTTTGTCACGGATTCCACAGCTGAATGTTTTGTAAATGAATATCAGGTGCTGAAAAGTTATAATCCTGACATTCCCATACAAACCAATATGTCAGGTTATATCAAAAAGCTGGACCAGTTTACCCTGACTAAGAACCTGGATATTGTAGGATGGGACAATTACCCATGGCCGGATGATCCGCCTTATTTTGTGGCCATGAAACATGATATCATGCGGGGGCTTAAAGGAGGACAATCCTTTATACTTACGGAGCAGTCTCCCAACCAGCAGAATTGGCAGCCTTATAATCTTTTGAAAAGACCGGGAGAGGTACGACGCCTTTCTTATCAGGCTATGGCTCACGGTGCTGATACCTGTCTGTTTTTCCAGATGCGGCAGTCCATTGGGGGACAGGAAAAATTTCACGGGGCTATTATCAGCCACAGCGGCAGAGATGATACCAGGGTGTTCAGAGAATCCATGGAGCTGGGGAAGGAGCTTGCAGCCATAGGAGATGCCTTCCTGGAGGGAAGGACACCTGCTAAGGTGGGTATGCTGTTTGACTGGAATAACTGGTGGGCATTGGAACTGGCCAGCGGTCCCAGCCGGGATATGGATTATCTGAAGACATTTTCTCTGTATTACAAAACGATGTATAGTCAGAATATTGCTGTTGATGTTCTGAGATTTGGTGCTGATCTTACCGGGTACGAAATCATTGTGGCGCCCATGCTTTATATGACCAAAGAGGGTGTGGCAGAGCAGCTGACAGAATTTGTGGAAAAGGGCGGTACGGTGGTAACGACTGTGATGTCGGGCCTGGCAGATGAAAATGACCGTTGTATTTTCGGGGCTTATCCCGGCAAGCTGAAAGAGATGCTGGGGATCTGGGTAGAGGAAACCGATGCACTGCGCCCTTATGAAAAAAATGTAATGAAGCTTACTGATTCTCTTGTATTGCCTGAGAAAGAATATGAATGCGGATTCCTGTGTGATATTATCCATGCAGAAGACGCACAAGTGCTTGCTGCCTATGGAGAGGATTTCTATGCAGGCGGCCCATGTGTTACAGTAAATGAATATGGGCAGGGCAAGGCTTATTATATCGGCACACAGCCGGAGCAGGACTTTCTGGAGGAACTCATGAAGGTAATCGTGAAAGATTCGGGTATTAAGCCTCTTTATCCGGCAGAAGCAGGAATGGAGCTTACCAGAAGAGTTTCGGAGAAAGGAGATGTGGTATTTGCCATCAATCATAATAAGCATACTTCCTGGGTGGATTTTGGCGAGGAACAGCTGATAAATCTTATGAACGGTGAGGTTCTTACAGGAAAAGTACGGCTGGCAGCAGGAGATGTGCTGGTCTGCGGAAAAAAATAATAATTGGAGGAAATGTTATGGAAATGAAAAAGCCATGGGATTATGGTAAGCTGACTGTCAAAGATGATTGTCCGTATTTATTCAATGGAGATAAGCTCTTTTTCTGGCTGGGAGATACGGCATGGCTGTTATTTCATAAGCTGACCCGTGAAGAGATCAGTTTGTACTTAAAAAACCGGGCTGAAAAAGGATTTAATGTGATACAGGCTGTATTTGCCCATTATTTTCCTGCGGTGAATGTCTATGGAAGAAATGCATTCATTGAGGATAAGATCAGCCAGCCGGATGATTTGGGCGAAGATTCTTATTGGAAACGGGCAGACATGGTGGTGGCAGAAGCAGAAGCACTTGGCATGTATGTGGCACTGCTGCCTCATTGGGGAGGACATGCAAGCACTTTAGCCAAAGAGGATATGGAAGTCTATGCGGCGTTTCTGGCTGAACGCTATAAGAATGCACCCAATGTGATCTGGGTAACCGGCGGAGATACCAGGGGAAATGATGCGGCGGAATATTGGAAATGCATGGGGCGGATCCTGCGGGAAAGATGCCCGGATCAGCTGATTACCTTTCATCCCTTCGGGCGGACCTCATCAATTGAATATTTTCCGGATGAGGATTGGATGGATTTCCATATGTTCCAGTCCGGACACCGCAGATATGATCAGCGTTTATTGAATGAATGGGATGATGTGGGAGAAGGTGCCGAAGAAAGATATTACGGGGAAGACAATTGGCGGTATGTAAAGGATGTGTCCAAACTGAAGATTAAAAGACCTATTCTGGATGCGGAGCCTTCCTATGAACATATTCCGCAGGGTCTGCATTTTGAACAGGAGCCATACTGGAGTACGGAGCAGGTGAGACGTTATGGCTGGTGGTCGGTACTGACCGGAGCCTGCGGATTTACCTATGGTCATAATTCCATTATGCAGTTTTATGAGGGAAGCGGTAAGGGAGCATTTTTTGTCCGGCTGCACTGGAAGGATGCCCTGCATGCACCGGCATGTGATGCCATTGTTCATATGAAAGGGATTATGGAACCCATCCTAAAGGAGCATTGGCAGAATGCAGGAAGCGGGGAACATTTACTTGGTGGAAATTGTGTATGGCAGGAAGAGCAAAAGGAAGAACGGATTATGGCTTTCCATGGCGGTCCCAACATACTGTGCTATACCTTCACAGGTAAACCGATTGAACTGGATGGTGGAAAAGTGAGGGCATATTTGAAGGGTATTGTGGATATCTCCCATTGTGAAGTCAGCGGGTGGTGGATGAATCCGGAAAGCGGCGTGGAGAGTTATCTGGGTCCGGTAGATGTGAATGAGGATATGATACGTTTTACGGTTCCGGAAGGAGATGATACACATCGTGATTGGGTGCTGATTCTGCGGGCGGAAGCAGTTTATTAATTAGGAAATCCTGCGCTTGGTTGGAAAATTACAACAAAAATAACCGCTCCTGTCTGGCGGTTATTTTTGTTATAATTTACTATTAGGTCAACGAAATTTCATACTCTTCTGATTAAATCACAACATCAAATATACGCCTGCCATCTATGGCGATCCATTCCGCCCTGCGTTCCCTGTTTTTTTCCAGACGGAAATCAAAAGTGAGCAGGTAGCCGTCACTTGCACCTTTGCTGCTCATGTAGCTGAGCAGCTGGGTATAATCCTCGTTATGCCTGCTGTCACCTTTCCACAGTTTGAGTTCAATGATGAATTGGTCTGTGCCATAGTCCACAACAATATCCATCCGTTTCGTATTACGTGTCTGCGCTTCGATATGATAGAATCCACGACCATTAATCAATGGCTGCAAATAGGTTAAAAACAGTAGTCTGCCGTGCCGTTCATAAAAGGTAATATCTTCATTACGAAACATTTCATAGTAGTGCTTCGCAAATTTTTCTATACACAATGACATATTAAACCTGCCATCAGATACAATTTCCTCTTTAAGCACTCCTGTGATCCGCTTTACGGAAATATCACTTTCATTTTTGGATATGAAGTAATTCGTCATCCTTAATTCAAAAAGTTTATTTGAAATAGCAACTTTCCCACATACATTATGGAAATATCCGAACATGGTACCAAAGTCAATAACCGGATTATCTATCCGGTAACTTTTCGTCTCACCATCAATTAAAATACTACGTATAAACTCCCGCAGTTCCTCATGATTTTCCAGATTCTTTCTCATATCATCAAATAATGTGTTTTTTTCATTCAACATGATCTTCACTGCAGCCTGAACACCGTCAACTGTCCAGGCTTTTGCCTCCAGGTCTTCATCTATACACTGGCAGATACGGCTTACCATAAACGGATAGCCGCCTGTGTAGCTGTATATTTCCTCTGAAATTGTCGTAATGTTCATGCCTGTATTGTGTTCGGCCTCGTATTGACGCAGCATGGTGGCAATTTCAAAAGGAGAGAAGGACATGTCAACCTTGAAGCTGGCAGCGATGTTCCATGGCGAATTGTGGCTGCCTTCATTATCACCGCGTGTGACTGGTCCCTCATTAATCAATTTTATTTTAATATTTTTAATATCATAAATACCTACAAGAATGACCGAGTGAAACGTCGTATCTTCACTTTCGTTCCTCGAAATAAACTTGTCACGCAATACGCCAAGCAATAGCAAAAACATTTGATTATTACTCGTCATGTCAACCTCGTCAATCATGAGAACCACTTTTTTATTTTGGCACATTTTCGTGATATGAGCAGACAGATCCTCAAAGTTTACTACACTGTCATCAAACCAGTTATTGTCTTTCAGTGCTGTCTTTATTTTACGCATAAACATATGGACGAACTTCACAGGCGTTTCAAATCCAATACTGCCGATACCCTCAAAACTCATTCGAGCCACAATATAATCAGGCATTAACGCTTTCTTTAACTGTCCAAGGGTTGTTGTCTTACCATACTGCCTTGCACGATTGATTGTGAAATACAAGCTCTCGTCCACCATAGCTTGTATTTGCGCTATTTTATTGCTTGTGTCTACCATATAATGCTTATCTGCAACACAATTAGCTAACACATTGAATTTTTTCATCACTTATCACCTACCTTGGCATTAGTGTAGCATGAAAACACGAGATTTTCTATTAATTTCCTGTATGCTACATTAGCCGAATGTTAGTTTCGTTACATATCTTTTAATATTAAAAGGATAATACCCATAATGAAAAAAATTACTCCGATTATAGCCCCTTCCTTCTTTATTTTTTTTATCCATTCAGGAGGATGCTGGCTATACGGAGTCATTTTTTTATGATAAGCATTCTGCATACCACAAATAAAATGTTCCAGACCATACAGTGCAATTATAAAGGTATAAATACCGTATATAACCGCTGAAACTGAAAAGAACAGATATGTCCTGAAGAGAAAATAAAATGAACCAATCCATAATATAATAAACCCATAACGCCAAAAAAGCGCTAATGCTTTCACTCTGTTAATTTTGTTGAACCCAACCGCCTTAAATAACTTTAAAACGCCTGTTATTGCGAAAACATCCAAAATAGCGATGATCACAGTGAACATGATGTATACACCACGCTTTACCGCAACATCATCTGAATGAGGAAATATTTCAAAGGAGCCATTGATTGCTCCTTTTATTGTAATATACAGAAAAGGTAATGTAGCTATGATAAAGATAATCAGTACTGCAAGCAGCAAACGAAGTACTCCTTTTCTCATTTCATATTCCTCCCACTTTAGTAATAAGTTAATTATATCTTTTGTTTTAAAAGTGTCAAGGAAAAGCCTTGCATTTATAAAATGAAGCCGAGTGAAAAACCCGGACGAGACAACAGGCAGGTATTTTAAGGGAAGAGGCAGAAGGTACACGGGACAGGAAGAGGGCGCACACATATGCTTTACAGCTCAGTCAGGCTCGGGAATTCCACGGAGCCCATACCAGGACGAAATTGAATTGCGGGGGCAATTCAATTTGAGG
>Ga0153941_1000446_pt1 | contig 18197 bp, 15 predicted proteins | sample TSNJ025MetaG_FD_104733 | JGI IMG/M metagenome (GOLD analysis project Ga0153941, IMG submission 104733) | Attine ant fungus gardens microbial communities from New Jersey, USA - TSNJ025 MetaG | ecosystem: Host-associated > Fungi > Mycelium > Unclassified | place: USA: New Jersey, Brendan T. Byrne...
TCTGCTGAAGTATTATGAGGAATTATCAGACGAGGAAAAGAAGGCGCTGCTTGATCAGATTGAGGCAACGGATATGGATATAATTTCCGCCTGCAAGGAAAAAGAGAAACTGGTGCTAAGAGGAGTGATAACCCCTCTTAAGTGCATGCAGCTTCCGGAGATTGAGGCTGAAAGGAAGCGTTTTACGGAGACGGGACTTACCGCAATCAGAGACGGCAAGGCAGCCGCGCTCTTATTGGCAGGCGGCATGGGCACCAGACTTGGTACCAGCGAACCCAAGGGCATGTATAATATCGGCATTAGCAGAGAATTGCATATTTTTGAATGTATTATCAATAACCTGATGGATGTGGTACGCCGGTCCGGTACCTGGATCCACCTGTTTGTCATGACCAGTGACCGCAATCACAAAGCTACGGTCAGTTTCCTGAAGCAGAAAGGGTATTTTGGCTATAATAAAGAGTTTGTTCACTTTTTCATGCAGGAGATGGCAGCCGCCACTGACTATGAAGGCAAGATATATCTGGAAGAAAAAGGGAAGCTTTCCACCTCGCCAAACGGAAATGGCGGCTGGTTCATATCCCTTAAGAGAAGCGGTCTTCTTGATCTGATTCACAAGGAAGGCGTTGAATGGATCAACGTATTCGCAGTGGATAATGTACTGCAGCGTATAACAGATCCCTGCTTTTTGGGAGCCACGATCCATAAAAACTGCGATGTGGGAGCCAAGGTAGTACGTAAAAATGCACCTGATGAAAAAGTCGGTGTTATGTGCCTGGAGGATGGCAGACCGTCAATTGTGGAATATTATGATCTGACAGATGAAATGATGAACGCAGCAGATGAAGACGGTGAACCATTATACAATTTTGGAGTTATCCTGAATTATATGTTCAGGATATCCGCACTGGAAGAATTACTGACCGGAAGCCTTCCCCTGCATATTGTGGAGAAAAAAATCTCTTATCTGAATGATTCAGGCATCCAGGTAAAACCGGAAGAACCCAACGGTTATAAATATGAAAATCTGGTTCTTGACATGATACATCAATTAGACTCCTGCCTGCCTTATGAAGTGGTACGGAACAAAGAATTTGCACCTGTAAAAAATGCCGCAGGTATTGACTCCGTGGAAAGCGCCCGCATATTGCTGCAGGAAAATGGTGTGGAGCTATAGTACTGATTGAACAGTAACGCTGAAACAACATAATGACATTTTCTGCAAACATTAGATTATTGAAGGGAATCTTTCTTTATAGTAAACTGAAGATACACCTGACAAGAAAAGGAGGATGAACAATGAAAATATTAGTTACAGGCGGTGCCGGTTTTATTGGCAGCCATACGGTGGTGGAGCTGCAGCAGGAAGGATTTGATGTTGTAGTACTTGACAATCTGTCCAACGCCAGTGTGAAATCACTTATGAGAATAGAAGCGATTACAGGACAAAAAGTACCGTTTTATAAAGCAGATATACTTGACCGTGCCGCTCTTACAGAGATTTTTGCAAAAGAATCCATTGATGCGGTCATACATTTTGCAGGACTGAAAGCAGTGGGTGAATCTGTCCAAAAGCCATGGGAATATTATGAAAATAATATAGCGGGGACACTTACGCTTGTGGATGTTATGAGAAAGCATAATGTTAAGAACATCATTTTTTCTTCCAGTGCCACAGTATACGGCAACCCGGCATTTATTCCCATTACGGAAGAATGTCCCAAGGGAGAATGTACGAACCCCTACGGCTGGACAAAATCCATGCTGGAACAGATATTATCTGACATTCAGAAGGCTGATCCCCAGTGGAATGTCATACTGCTTCGTTATTTTAATCCCATCGGCGCACATAAAAGCGGAACCATGGGCGAAAATCCCAACGGAATCCCCAATAACCTGATGCCTTATATAACCCAGGTAGCAGTAGGAAAGCTGAAGGAGTTAGGTGTTTACGGCAATGATTATGATACCCCTGACGGCACAGGTGTCCGTGATTATATCCATGTTGTGGATCTGGCGAAAGGTCATGTAAAGGCTCTGGGGAAAATAAAAGAAAATGCCGGGCTGAAGACATATAACCTGGGGACGGGTGTAGGATATAGTGTACTTGATATTGTAAATAATTTCGAAGAAGCAACCGGCGTAAAGATACCCTATGTGATCAAAGAGCGCCGGGCCGGTGATATTGCTTCCTGTTATGCGGATGCATCTCTGGCTAAGGAAGAACTTGGCTGGGAAACTGCGTATAGAATCCGGGAAATGTGTGAGGATTCCTGGAGATGGCAGAAGAATAATCCGAATGGATATGATGATTAGTATAGATGGAATATTGAAAAATCTATAGATGAAATATTGAAAAATCTATTGACTTCCTGAATAGCAAGGTGTATTATGAAATCACAGCATGTAGTAATGATAACTACGTGTTGTGATTTTTAATTTACGATAAAGGTTATGATATATACATATTGTGTTATGTGCCGTCTTGATTTGTATTTTTTTATACGAACAGGGCAACAATAATGAAAAATCAATCATACTGGAGGTTATTATATGCAGATTACTATTAGAGAACCGGGAAGTGCAATTACACATCTGATTGGAATGTTGATGGCAATTTTTGCCGCAGTTCCTCTGCTTGTAAAAGCCGGGGTCAGTTCCGGCGGCCGCAATATGCTGGCAATGGCAATTTTTATGGGCAGTATGATTTTATTATATGGAGCCAGTGCAACCTATCATTCGGTCAATTTAAGCGGCCGCAGTCTGCGGATTTTCAGGAAATTGGATCACATGATGATATTTGTGCTGATTGCAGGTTCATATACCCCGGTATGCCTGATCGTATTGGGCGGTCAGCAGGGATATATTATGTTGGCTATCGTATGGGGAATTGCCCTGGCTGGTATGATTATCAAAGCATGTTGGATAACCTGTCCCAAATGGTTTTCTTCTGTTATTTATATTGCCATGGGTTGGGTCTGTGTTCTCGTCTTTGGTCAGCTGCTTGAAACGCTTCCCTTGTCTGCATTCCTGTGGCTGCTGGGCGGCGGGATCGTATATACGGTTGGCGGGATTATATATGCTTTAAAGCTCCCGATCTTCAACGCGCAGCATAAATATTTTGGTTCTCATGAAATTTTTCATTTATTTGTTTTAGCCGGAAGCATTTGCCACTTTATCTTCATGTATCTCTATGTGGCTTAATACTGGTTAAAGCTTCTCATAAGAAATTTCTTTCTTATCCAGATATTGCATCAGATTCCGGTCCCATATTTCATCCGCCTCATGTGACATCAGGAAGGTATGATAAGCGCAGCCGGTAGTCAGGGAAGCTTTTTCACCGTCATATTTTACAGTCAGTACAAAAGCATTGATTTGTGAAGCTGTAATACTGCAGTTTGCCTTTGCCAGAATCTGCTCTAAATAAGCCGGCTGCAGACGCAGGACGAATTTGAAGGCCAGAGGGGTGCGCTTTCCTTTAATCAATTGGAAACACAACCCCTTCATTTCGCTCCAAAGTGCAAAATCACGGGCGCAGGCGGTACGTTCTTCCATTTCATCCTCTGACAGGAAGTCTTTCTGCAGGTGCCCGTCAATCTGATAAATATTTGCCGTGGTGACAGAAGCTTCCTCTAATAGGAATATGTCAAAGGTATTTCCTGCCAATAAGTGATTCATGAAATTTTTCAGGGAAGTGATTTGAAGTGCCAGCATAAAAACTCCTTTATATGAAAGTAAGGCTGTGTCGAATAATAACTAGTTATATTTGTTAATCTTTGGTTCATACTAATCAATTATAATATAAAATGATAAAGCTGTATATTAGAAAATGAAGTTTTCCTATTTACTCAAATGCTGTCATGTGTTATCATAAGTGGTAATGAAAACTACATTCTGCGGTTGTGGGAATATCATTAAAAGGTTTAAGGATATTATTTTAAAATATCTCCGACAATAAGCAGTTAAAATGTGAAAGAAAGTGATTGGAGAGCAGGTTATGAGTTACAAAATCGTAGTGGACAGTTGTTGTGAAATACCGGCTTCATATATGGAAAGCGGTAGATTTGAAAGAATTCCATTGGGGTTGGAAGTTGGAGATTATCAGATTCTGGATGATGATAAGTTTGATCAGGCAGAATTTTTACGTAAGGTTGCCCAATATCCCAAATGCCCCAAATCGTCATGCCCGTCTCCGGAGCGTTACATGGAAGCATGTAACGCAGAGGAAGAGCATATTTATGCAGTGACACTTTCTTCTCATTTAAGCGGAAGTCACAACAGTGCAGTTCTGGGCAAAAGCCTTTATCTTGAAAAGTATGGTAAAAAGCAGATCCATGTAGTGGACTCGGAATCCGCAAGCTGTGGAGAAGCGCAGATTGCAATCAAATTAATGGAGCTTGAGGAATCAGGACACACATTTGAACAGATCGTTAAGATAATTGAATCATTCAGGGATGAAATGCGGACCTTTTTCATTCTGGATAATTTGGAAACGCTCAGGAAAAACGGACGTCTTACCGGTGTAAAGGCATTGGTGGCCTCTACGCTGAATATCAAACCGGTCATGAGTGCCGAAAAAGGAGTCATCGTACAACGTGGGCAGACGATCGGCATGAAAAAGGGATTAAGTAAAATTGCAGAATATGTAGCAACGGAAATAAAGGATCAGGGAAAGAAAAGACTGATGATTTCCCATTGTAATGCTCCTCAGAGAGCGGAAACACTAAAAAATATGATCATGGAAAAGACAGAATTTTTTGAAGCCATCATTCAGGAAACAGCAGGAATCAGCAGTATGTACGCAAATGATGGAGGTGTGATCATAGCAGTCTGAAACCTTGGTTGTATGTATATCATATCAATCGGCCGTTTTTTCATGAAATTCCGTAAAGGTATACTTTGCGTAATCCAGGAATTTACGGCTGATTTTATATTCGGTATGGTCGCACATGACAATTTTGTTACCTATAATCTGATCAATATATCTGCCGTTTAGCACAAGTCTGGTACCCGGCGCAAAAAAGGATGGATAGTTTTCCACCTGACTGAAAAAAGTACCGGCGCTTCCGATAACAGGTATCTTTCTGCCGTCAGTAAGATTGATGGTAAGACAACGCTTTTCTTCTACAGCATATAGGATATCTTCTTCTGTAACATAAACAGTTTCCTTTTCATGACGCAGTTCTATCTGCGGCTTTACCTGAGATTTCATGTTAAGGGCATGATCCACAGTCAGTGATAAGTCAGCCTGTCTGACCGGCTTTTCTAAAAAAGAGACATTAGCCGGGAAATTATGCTTCCGATAGTCTATATCAGAGCAGCACAATATAATAGAGGAAACTACCCCGTCTTTCAATAAGGTTTCAGCTGTTTTTGTACCGTCATACTCTCCTGATTTACAGATATCAATATAATAGGCATCATATCTTAACGGATTGTTCAGCAAAGATTCTGCGCTCCCATAAGAATCAATATACAAGACTCCTGTAGCAGCAGTACGCCGTTCCGATTCACGCTGCATCAAACGTTCCATTTGCTTGCGGTCACCTACATTATCATCACAGATAGCGATATGCATAACTATTCCACCTTTCGAACCAGATTTATAGTATTATAATAATGCATTTTTTGGATTTCGTCAAATGGTTGATGAAAATGTCAAAGACTATTAAGAAATCAGTGGAAATGTTGGAGATGATTCATATGCTATTTCAAAAGAAGCAGCAATATCAGGATACCAGCTGTAGTAATCAGGATAACGGGCATGCCCACCGTGAATTTACGGCGGCGGGTTTTATGGTGGAAGGTATGGATGCCGATGAGGACGCCCAGACTCCCGCCGATTATTGCAATAAGAAAAAGGGTGGCCTCCGGAATGCGGTAAGCATGCCGGATAGCCCTTTTCTTATCTATGCCCATAATAACGAAACCAACCAGATTAATCAAAGTGATATAGATCATGAAGCAGATTACAGATAATGTCATTGGAAACCTTTCTGTTTTCTTTCGTTAATTTGCCCGGCTTCCTGCATTTTCATGGCGCGGACTTTTGATGTAAGGCCAAAAAGGTTGATAAAACCTTCCGCATCATGATGGTCATACAGGTCACCTGTGGTAAAGGAAGCAATGCTTTCGTTGTATAAGGAATAAGGGGAAGTGGTTCCCGCTTTGATGATGTTTCCCTTGTAGAGCTTGCACTTTACTGTGCCGGTCACATATTCCTGTGTCTTTTCAATAAATGCCTGTTGTGCCTCGCGTAAGGGAGTAAACCACTTACCTTCGTATACCAGGCTGGCAAAGCGGCTGCCTATTTCCTTTTTCATTGCGTAGGTATCACGGTCCAGAATCAGTTCTTCCAGCTGTTTATGTGCTTCCATCAGGATCGTACCGCCGGGCGTTTCGTACACACCGCGGGATTTCATGCCCACAACACGGTTTTCCACGATATCTATGATGCCGATACCGTGTCTGCCGCCCATTTCATTCAGGGTGGTAATGATGTCGGCAATCTTCATTGCAGTTCCGTTAACGGTAGCGGGAACTCCTTTTTCAAATGTCATGGTTACGTATTCGCCTTCGTTCGGTGCTTTTTCAGGTGTGGTTCCCAGAACAAGCAGGTGGTCGAAGTTAGGCTCATTTGCAGGGTCTTCCAGCTCCAGGCCTTCGTGGCTGATATGCCAGAGGTTGCGGTCACGGCTGTAAGAGGAGTCTGCGGAAAAAGGAAGGTTGATTCCGTGTGCCTTGCAATAGGCAATTTCTGATTCACGGGAATCCATATCCCATTTTTCATGCCTCCAGGCTGCTATGATCTTCAGGTCGGGAGCCAAAGCCTTAATCCCCAGTTCAAAACGGATCTGGTCGTTCCCTTTGCCGGTGGCACCATGACAGATGGCAGTTGCGTTTTCTTTGCGGGCAATATCCACCAGTTTCCTGGCTATAAGCGGGCGGGCCATGGAAGTACCCAACAAGTATTTGTTCTCGTAAACAGCACCGGCCTGCACACAGGGCATTACAAATTCGTCGCAGAACTCATCAATTACATTTTCAATATATAATTTTTCCGCACCGCAGGCTTTCGCCCGTTCTTTCAGTCCATCCAGTTCTTCTGCCTGACCGCAGTCCACACAGACACAGACGACCTCATAATCAAAATTTTCCTTTAACCAGGGAATGATGGCGGTGGTATCCAGACCGCCGGAATATGCAAGAACTACTTTTTCTTTCAAATTATACTCTCCTCCAAAATCTGCTGCAACTCAGCGTAATTAAGTGTTAGGATTTGCCGGTCGGCAAATCCTAAGTAACAATTAAACGCAAATATCGTATGATTGAATAGTAATCTTAGTCTTTAAAAATTACTATACAATAAAAAGAGGATAAATGCAAGGGGAAATGCATATTTATCTCGAAATATTGAATATAATGCATAAACCATATCTTAAAACTAATATAACAAATGGAAAATGCATAAATATGCAAAAAGTGCTTGACGTTATTCATAAAATATGCAAAAATAGGAAAACAGGTTATGATATAGCATACTATATTATTACATTCTATATTATAGCATGTATTTATAAAGCATGTTATAATGAAGCTTATCGGAAATTGCCCATCAGATTTCTGATAAAAGACGGTATTCTTTCCGCCGTAGATCTGATAATAGGAACATGTCCTTTGTATTTTAAGGAAAGCTTTTTTGCAGATCTCTCTTTGTAAGAACTTATTTTTATGCAATAGCCAGAAGACAAAATTTTATTTCCGCGGGCAATAAACAAGCCAATCCTTGGCTTTGTATAGGAATGTAAAACCAGCTTCGCTGGTGTATCTCCTGTCTTTGACTTATTAATGATACCGGGAGAGAATAAAAATTTATAATAAGGAAAGCAGGTTTCGTATGAGTGAAAAGGCTTTTATAGTCAGAAAATTGAATATTGAAGATTATGACGGGTTGTATGATTTATGGATGTCAATCAGCGGTTTCAGTATGAGAAGCATAGATGATTCCAGGGAAGGTGTGGAACGGTTTCTTGCAAGAAATCCGGGAATCAGTGTGGCAGCAGAAGCGGATGGCCGTATTGTAGGCGGTATCCTGTGCGGTCATGACGGAAGGCGTGGATGCCTGTATCATGTATGTGTCAGTAGAGATTACAGACGCCGGGGGATAGGAGAGGCAATGGTGGTCCAGTGCATGAATGCCCTGAAGGCAGAGGGAATCAGTAAAGTCAGTCTGATCGCGTTTACCAGGAATGATGTTGGAAATGCCTTTTGGAAACAGATGGGCTGGTTTAAGCGGGAAGATTTGAACTATTATGATTTTGTATTGAATGAAGATAATATTACAACTTTTAATCAATGACTGAACAGCAACAGGAAAAGGAGAATCAGGATATGAAGGAGATAAAAGGAGGCGTTACAGCTCCTGAGGGTTTTGAAGCAGCAGCAGTGGAAGCGGCGATCAAATATAAGGATAGAAAAGATCTGGCGATTATTTTCAGCACAGCACCCTGTAAAGCGGCAGGGACATTTACCAGCAATGTGGTGAAAGCGGCGCCGGTTCTCTGGGATCAAAGAATTGTGGAACAATCTGAAAGCGTGCAGGCAATTGTAGTGAATTCCGGAGTTGCCAATGCCTGCACAGGTGAGCAGGGTATGGCAGTCTGTGAAGCGGAAGCTGTCTGTGCAGCCCGGGCACTGGGGATTGAAAAGGAGTCTGTGCTGGTGGCTTCCACAGGAGTAATAGGCATGCAGATACCTTCCGACCGGATTTTAAAAGGAATACAAAAAGCCGCTTCAGAGAAAACAGGTTCTCTCCAGGCAGGACTGGAAGCAGCACAAGCTATTATGACTACCGATACTGTTCCCAAACAGGTTGCGGTATCGGTTGAAATCGGCGGTAAAACAGTAACGATTGGCGGTATGTGCAAAGGTTCCGGAATGATCCATCCCAATATGTGTACCATGCTTGCCTTTGTCACCACGGATTTACATATTTCCAGAGAGCTGCTGACAAAGGCAGTCAAGGCAGATGTAACCGACACCTATAATATGATTTCCGTGGACGGTGATACTTCCACCAATGATACCTTGCTGGTGCTTGCCAACGGATTGGCAGGCAACCCTGAGATTACCGCAGAAGATGATGATTACCGGACATTTGTGCAAGCCCTTAATTATGTCAATACCGCGCTGGCTGTGAAGATGGCTGGAGACGGTGAGGGGGCAACAGCGTTATTTGAGACTAAGGTTGTTAATGCAGCCACAAAAGAAGATGCCCGCATACTTGCCAAGTCTGTGATATGCTCATCCCTGACCAAGGCAGCTATATTTGGCCATGATGCCAACTGGGGAAGGATATTGTGTGCCCTTGGTTACAGCGGTGCGCAGTTTGATCCGGAAAATGTGGATTTGTATTTTATGGGGAGTAATGTTGAAGAGGCGCATTTGAATTTGTTGAATTTGAGTCAGCAAGCTGAGCAAACTCAGCAAGTTGAGATTGAGACGGAGATGGAGATGGGGTGTAAAAATGAGAAGCTCCATATATTTGGTAATGGTACCGCCAAAGATTACAGCGAAGAGGATGCATCCCGGATTTTAAGCCAACCCAGGGTGACTGTGTTGGTTGATATGCATATGGGCGTGGAGACGGCTACTGCATGGGGATGCGACCTGAGTTACGATTATGTAAAAATCAATGCGGATTACCGCACCTAGTGTGAAAAGAAGTTCTAAACCGCCAGAATACGGCGGTTAAGAACTTCTATGTTTCACACAGGAAGAATAGAAAAATGAAATCCATTGGAATTTCATTTTCCTATTCTTCCGGGTTTTCGTGAGGACTGGTTGTGCTGGAAGGGTGAAAAGGTTTATTTTAATCTGTTGATTTGAGAGAGCGTAATGCGAACAAGTACGTAATGCGAACAAGTACGTATTAAGCGAACAGGAGGTTTAAAATGGAAAAGAATATGGCAGCAGTATTACAGAAAGCGGAAGTATTGATTGAGGCACTTCCTTATATACAGCGGTTTAACAGGAAGATCATTGTGGTAAAATATGGCGGTAGTGCTATGAGTAATGAGGAATTGAAGAAGAGTGTGATTCAGGATGTTACTTTGCTGAAACTGGTTGGTTTTAAGCCCATTATTGTACATGGCGGGGGTAAGGAAATCAGTCATTGGGTTGGAAAGGTTGGAAAAGAAGCGGAATTTGTAAATGGTCTGAGGGTAACTGACGAGGAGACTATGGAGATTGCTGAGATGGTCTTAAGCAAGGTAAATAAAAGCCTGGTGACCATGGTCCAGGAGCTTGGCGTGAAAGCGGTGGGTATCAGCGGTAAGGACGGCGGTCTGCTCAAGGTGGAGAAGAAGTATGCAAATGGTCAGGATATCGGTTATGTGGGAGAGATCACACAGGTGGATCCTAAGGTGCTCTTTGATCTGTTGGAAAAGGATTTTTTGCCCATCGTGGCTCCTACCGGTCTGGATGATCGGTTTCAGACTTATAATATTAATGCGGATGATGCGGCCTGCGCTATTGCAAAAGCTGTAAACGCTGAGAAGCTGGCATTTTTGACTGACATTGAAGGATTGTATAAGGATGTTAATGACAAGTCAACATTTATTTCCAGATTGACAGCATCCCAGGCAAATGAACTGACTGACGGCGGTTTTATTGGAGGGGGTATGCTGCCGAAGCTGAATAATTGTACTTCTGCGATTATGAACGGCGTAAACAGGGTGCATATCCTGGACGGAAGGATTCCGCACTGCCTGCTTTTGGAGGTATTTACCAACCAGGGAATCGGGACGGCGATTATTGCGGATGAAGATCAGGAATAAAAGATCAGGAATAAAGGAGGGATATAAGTATGAACATAAGTATGAACATGCAGGAATTTATTAATGAAGCGGAAAAAAATCTTCTTCACACTTATAATCGTTATCAGATTGTGTTGGACAAAGGAGATGGTGTATATCTCTATGATGTAGAGGGTAAAAAGTATCTGGATTTTGGAGCCGGTATTGCCGTGTATGCCTTGGGTTATAATAACAAAGCGTACAATGAGGCTTTAAAGGAGCAGATTGACAAATTGATCCATACCTCCAATTACTATTATAATGCACCTGCAATCAGGGCGGCCGGGAAGTTGAAAGAGGTTTCCGGTATGGATCGGGTTTTCTTCACGAATTCCGGAGCGGAGGCTGTGGAAGGTGCCCTGAAAGCAGCCAGGAAATATGCATGGCAAAAGGATGGACAGCATGATCATGAGATCATTGCCATGAACCATTCCTTTCACGGCAGGACATTTGGTGCTCTTTCTGTAACCGGAACGCCAAAATACCGGGAAGCTTTTGAGCCTATGATCGGCCATGTAAAATTTGCTGACCTGAACGATTTCGACTCCGTCAGCAGCCAGGTAACGGATAAAACCTGTGCCATTATTCTGGAAACTGTGCAGGGAGAAGGCGGTATATGGCCTGTTGATAAAGAGTTTTTGACAAAGATAAAGAAATTGTGTGAGGAAAAGGACATCCTGTTGATTCTGGATGAAATCCAGTGCGGCATGGGCCGGACGGGAACCATGTTTGCATGGCAGGGATATGGAATAAAACCGGATATTATGACCACTGCCAAGGCGCTTGGCTGCGGCTTTCCGGTGGGTGCGTTCCTGATGACACAGAGGGTGGCGGAGGCTTCTCTCGCAGCCGGCGACCATGGAAGTACCTATGGCGGGAACCCGCTGGCAGGAGCAGCAGTTGAAAAAGTACTTGATTTATTTGAGCAGGAACATATAATAGAACATGTAGGGCAAATCGCTCCTTACCTGGAAGAGAAGCTTAATGCTCTTGTCCGGCAGAATGATTGTATCAGGGAGCGCAGAGGAGTTGGATTGATGCAGGGGCTTAAACTTAACGGACCGGTTCAAAAGGTAATCCGGAAGGCGCAGGAAAAGGGATTGATCCTGATTAATGCCGGAACCGATGTGATCCGTTTTGTGCCGCCGCTGATCATAACAAGGCAGCATGTGGATGAAATGATCACTGTTTTAGAACAGTGCTTACATGAATGGAAACCGCCGTCGGCGGAAATGGAGTAAACATAAGTATGTATTTTAAGAAAAGACTGATAGCTGTTCTTTTATTATTCTGTATGACAGGAGCGGTTATCTACGGAAGTACCTTGGAAATAAAAGGAGAGGACGATGAGACAGGTTTTTCCCTTTTTACCAGTAAGAAGGATACCTTGTATTTCTGGTATTCGGATGAAACATTGACAGATTATTTAAATAGCGCGGCGGTTGCTTTTGGGGAAGGGCGGAATGTGCGTGTCATCCCCCAGCTGACCTCAGAGAGTGAATATCTTGAGGCAATTAATGAGGCTTCCCTGCATTCGGATCATATACCGGATGTCTATCTGCTCAGTAATGATTCTCTTGGAAAGGCATATATGGCAGGGCTGGCAAGTGAAGTACGTGATCCGGGCGGTGTGTTGAATGCCGGGAACTTTCCCGAAGCTGCTGTTTCCGCGGTCACCTATAAGAACATGCAGGCAGCCTGGCCCCTATATTATGAGACCAGTGTGCTTATTTATAATGAGACATATCTGAAAGAATGGGCAAGACAGCAGGTGGAAAAAGAAAGCCTTGAGGATACGGAGCCGGAGGAAGACACGCAAGAGGGTGCAGAGGAAGCCGCAGAAGAAGGAAACGATGAAGGCAGTCAGGAAGACACCCGCACGGAAGAAGAGAAGCTTCAGGAATATATGCTGCAGGCTATTCCCCTGACCGTAGATAATATCATCAATATTGCGGATACCTTTGATGTGCCGGAAGGCGTGGAAGCGGTTATGAAGTGGGATGTTTCCGACATATTTTATAATTACTGGATCGTTGGTAATCATATGATCGTGGGCGGAGACCCGGGAGATGACGAAACCAACATTAATATTTATAATGATGAGACAAAAGAGTGCCTGGAGGTATATAAGGCTCTGAACCAGTTCTTCTATATAGAATCAGAAACTGTGACCTATGAATCGGTAGTGCAGGACTTCATTGACGGAAAGCTGGTATTTACCATTGCCACCACAGACATTGTGAAACACCTTGAGGAAGCAAAGGCGGACGGAAGCTTTGCCTATGATTATGGGATTGCTCTTGTTCCGGATATAAATGAAAGACTGGACAGCCGTTCTGTTTCAGTTACCACCGGGGTAGTAGTAAATGGCTATTCAGTCCAGAAGGATCTGGCCAATGAATTCGCATCCTTTTTGGTAAATGAGTATACGGACACACTTTATGAGAGGACCGGCAAAGTATCTTCCAATTTGTCGGCTAATACTGATAACGGTCCACTTTCGGTTTTTATGATCGAATATGCTTACAGCATACCTCTTCCTAAGATGATTGAGACCAGCAATTTCTGGATTCATCTGGAAATCCTGTTTTCAAAGGTTTGGAACGGAGAAGATGTGGAAACCTTGTTAAACGGATTGTCAGAACAGATTAAAACACAGGCTGGGGGCATAGCTGATCAGTCTTAGGTGCATAGCTGTATATAGTAACCAGTTTCAACCTGATAATTTATGGCATAATTACGAATTTTATTTATCCACTTGTTTTTTTTATTCACAGGACTTATTATATAAGTAGAGTGTGCACGAGCACAGTGGCAGGAAAACGGAAGGGACTAAGTTTAATTTAAATGTACGCATGCTCAATGAATTGAGCTTAGGCGCACAGATAGGAGTTATTATGTTGTATATTGGCGTAGATTTAGGAACATCAGCTGTAAAGCTATTGTTGATGGACAGTGAGGGGCAGATACGGAAGATTGTTTCCAGGGAGTATCCGCTTTATTTTCCCAATCCGGGCTGGAGCGAGCAGAAGCCGGAGGATTGGTATGAGCAGACGATTGCAGGAATGAAGGAGCTTCTGGAAGGTGAGGATAAGGGCAGTTTGGCAGGGATCAGCTTTGGCGGTCAGATGCACGGGCTGGTGATTCTTGACAAGGAAGATCAGGTAATACGGCCGGCGCTTTTGTGGAATGACGGCAGAACCTTTGAAGAATGTGATTATCTGAATGAGGTGATTGGCAGGGAGAAGCTTTCGGAATACACAGCGAACATCTCCTTTACCGGTTTCACTGCACCGAAAATTCTCTGGGTCAAGAATAAGGAGCCGGAGAATTTTAAGAAGATTGAGAAGATTATGCTTCCCAAGGATTACATAGCATATAAGCTGACAGGGGTTCATTGTACGGATGTATCGGATGCTTCCGGTATGCTTTTATTTGATGTGAAGAATAGAAGATGGTCTGAAGAAATGTGTGAAATCTGCGGTATTTCAGTATCACAGCTGGCGAAATGTTACGAAAGCTATGAGGCGGTGGGAACGCTGCTTCCTGAAATCGCTGAGGAACTGGGTGTATCGGTAAATGTGGCAGTGGCAGCAGGCGCAGGAGATAATGCGGCAGCAGCAGTGGGAACCGGAACCGTTGGCGATAACAGGTGTAATATTTCACTGGGTACCAGCGGGACTATTTTTATTTCATCCAGGAATTTTGGGGTGGATAAATTCAATGCCCTGCATTCCTTTGCCCACGCAGACGGCAGTTATCACCTTATGGGTTGTATGTTGAGTGCAGGTTCCTGCAGCAAGTGGTGGATGAATGATATTTTGGGGACCAAAGAGTATGGGAAGGAAGAGGGAGCAGTTACAAAGCTCGGTGAAAATCATGTGTATTTTCTTCCTTATCTGATGGGTGAACGTTCTCCTCATAATGATCCCAATGCACGGGGCACTTTTGTTGGAATGACCATGGATACCACAAGAGCTGATATGACACAGGCAGTTTTGGAAGGTGTGGCATTTGCGCTCCGGGATTCCCTGGAAGTGGCAAAATTATTGGGTATTAAGCTCGAACGAACCAAGATATGCGGCGGAGGCGCCAAAAGCCCTCTTTGGAGGAAAATGATCGCCAATATCCTGAATCTGAAGGTGGATATCATTGAAAATGAGGAAGGCCCTGCTCTTGGCGGTGCAATGCTTGCAGCTGTTGCCTGCGGAGAGTATAAGGATGTGGAAACAATTGCAGAAAAGGTAGTTAAGGTCGTGGATACGATAGAGCCTGATCCGGAATTGGCAGCTAAATATGAAAAGAGATATGCACAGTTCAAAGAAATATATCCAATTTGTAAACCGCTGTTTGATATCATAAAGTAAAAGCATATTAAATAAAAATATATTAAATAAAACATAAAAAAACATATAAAAAAGCGTCATTAGAAATAGTGTTATTAGAAAAAGCGTCATTAGAAATAGCGTCATTAGAAATAGCGTCATTAGAAATAGCGTCATTAGAAATAGCGTCATTAGAAATAACGTCATTAGAAATAACTTATAAATAGTCCGTCACAAATAATTCATCACATGAATGGAGGATTCGGCATGATTAATTTACCTGAGGTAAAAATTGGTATTGTTGCGGTGAGCCGCGACTGTTTTCCGGAAAGCTTATCTGTAAACAGAAGAAAAGCATTGGTGAAAGCTTATACAGATCAGTATGGGGCTGAGAATATATATGAATGTCCCATATGTATTGTAGAAAGTGAAATCCACATGGTACAGGCTCTGGCAGATATAAAAGAAGCAGGCTGCAATGCTCTGTGTGTATATCTGGGCAATTTCGGACCGGAAATCTCGGAAACGCTGCTGGCAAAGCATTTTGACGGTCCGTCCATGTTCATCGCTGCAGCAGAGGAATCCCAGAATGACCTGATTGGCGGCAGAGGGGATGCATACTGCGGTATGCTCAATGCCAGCTATAATCTGAAGCTTCGTAATATCAAAGCGTATATTCCCGAGAATCCGGTTGGCACAGCAAGCGAATGTGCGGACAGAATACAGGAATTTGTACCTGTTGCAAGAGCAATTATCGGTCTGAAGGATCTGAAGATTATTTCTTTTGGCCCGAGACCATTAAATTTCCTGGCATGTAATGCACCAATCAAGCAGCTTTACAATCTGGGAGTGGAAATTGAAGAAAATTCAGAGCTGGATTTATTTGAAGCCTTCAAGAAGCATGACCAGGATGCCAGAATACCTGCAAAAGTAAAAGAAATGGAAGCAGAACTGGATGCCGGTAATCTGAAGCCGGAAGTGCTGCCAAAGCTGGCACAGTATGAGCTGACACTGCTGGACTGGATAGAAGAGCACAAGGGTTACCGTAAATACGTAGCCATTGCCGGGAAATGCTGGCCTGCATTCCAGACACAGTTTGGTTTTGTACCCTGCTATGTAAACAGCCGTCTGACCGGTATGGGAATCCCTGTTTCCTGTGAAGTGGATATCTATGGTGCGCTCAGTGAGTTTATAGGTGCCTGCGTCAGTGATGATGCGGTTACCTTGCTGGATATTAATAATACGGTGCCTGCGGACATGTACGAAGAATCGATCCAGAATAAATTCCCTTACCGCCACGAAGAAACCTTTATGGGATTCCACTGCGGCAATACAAATTCCAAAAAGCTTTCCTCCTGCAGTATGAAGTATCAGATGATCATGGCAAGGAATCTGCCGGAAGAAGTGACCCAGGGAACTCTGGAAGGGGATATCATGCCTGGTGATATTACTTTTTACAGACTGCAGTCAACCGCAGACTGTCAGCTTCGTGCTTATATTGCCCATGGTGAAATCCTGCCGGTAGCTTCTAAATCATTTGGAGGGATTGGTGTTTTTGCCATCTCCGAGATGGGAAGGTTCTACCGCCATGTATTGATTGAAAAGAATTATCCTCATCACGGCGCTGTTGCCTTCGGACATTTTGGAAAGGCTTTATATGAAGTATTCAAGTACATCGGCGTACCGGTGGAGGATCTGAATTACAATCAGCCAAAGGGTATACTCTATCCCACAGAGAATCCTTTCGCTTAGGCAAATCCTTAAGAATATAAAACATTAATAATGAGGCTGCTGCAGTAATATTTATATTACGGTTCAAAGGAATATATCCCGCGAATATGCAGCAGCTTCATGTATTATATATTTATTTTAACCACTTTTCTATCATAGGTAACGAGCCCGTTTACCTCTTCTTCAATATCCGAAAGCTGCGTATAGACAGCGCCGCTCAATCCCTTTTCCTGCAAATCAAATAAGGTTTCCATTAATTTATGGTACGCTGCGGATAAAGCCTCACTGCTTTCGTATTTTTGGTATCCATAAATCCGGTCCACACTGGAATGTCCTTTTACATGACAAGCATAACCGCCGTATTCCGATATGACAAAGGCACGCTTTTCATCCGTTTTCACCTGGAGAGGACGAAAATAGTTGTGAACGCTTTTGAAGTCGCCGGCATTCTGGTCAAACCAGCCGCTGGCATGGTCGATGGTACGGGAAGGGTCTTTTTCTTTGATCAGACCGGTTATCCGCTCTGCGTCAAACTGTCCCCACCCCTCATTAAAAGGTACCCATGCGGACAGTGCGCATATATTATGCAGATGCTCCAGGGTCTCCATGCATTCGGCTTCCCAGGCATCGCGTCCTTCCTTCTCGCTCCGGGAAAACAGATGATGACGGTGATCACGCAGCTGCGTTCCCAGGTTGGGAAAAATAGTGGGCAGATAACACATAAGGGACATGCGGTAAGTCCGTCCGCCATTTACCATATCCTGCCATACAAGCATACCCAGGCGGTCACAGTGATAATACCAGCGCAGCGGTTCTATTTTGATATGCTTTCTGATCATATTAAAGCCCAGGGATTTACATAATTTAATATCATATAGGAAAGCTTCATCACAAGGTGCAGTCATTAAACCGTCAGGCCAGTAACCCTGATCTAAAACCCCATGGAGAAAACAGGGAGAATGATTCAGGCAAAACCGCTGTATACCCTGAGAATCAGGCTCAATCGTGTAACAACGCATGGCAAAATAACTACTTATGTTGTCACTTCCGGCTGCTATTTTAAAGGGATATAAAAATGGATTGTCCGGTGTCCAGGACAAAAAGGGCTGCAGGAATTCTATACGCAGACAGGCAGTTATAGATGCCTCTGCGGAACCCTGCTGCTCGGAGGGCAGTATTTCCATATGCCAATATCTGGAAGGCAAAGGATCCAGTTCCATCAACCCCTGGATTTCTTGATTTTTTACCTCCAAAGAGGCTGTGGGAGAATATATGGTAACAGACA
>Ga0153941_1000447_pt1 | contig 18148 bp, 16 predicted proteins | sample TSNJ025MetaG_FD_104733 | JGI IMG/M metagenome (GOLD analysis project Ga0153941, IMG submission 104733) | Attine ant fungus gardens microbial communities from New Jersey, USA - TSNJ025 MetaG | ecosystem: Host-associated > Fungi > Mycelium > Unclassified | place: USA: New Jersey, Brendan T. Byrne...
AACATTGTTGAAATGAATGACTGACTTATACAAAGAGACACCGCCATCGCGTTTTGATCTAAGTGAATATGATAAAGCTGGTATGCATTTATGGCAAAGATATCACCTGTCTGAATGATGTAGATTTACGTATATTGTAAATAATACAACTCCGCATACCGCCCGCCATTTGACAACAACGCTTCATGCTCTCCTTCTTCAATTATTTCGCCGTGTTCGATAACAATAATCCGGTCGGCGTTTTGAACTGTGGACAAACGGTGTGCGATTATAATAGCAGTACGTCCCTTCATAAGACGCTCCAACGCCTGCCCAATGGCCTGCTCCGATTCTCCATCCAGCGCAGATGTGGCCTCATCAAGCAGTAACAACGGCGCATTCTTAACCATCGCCCGCGCAATAGCGATACGCTGACGTTGGCCTCCTGACAATTGTGCTCCTTGCTCACCAACCCGCGTATTAATGCCCAGTGGTAAATTTTCTATCAATTCCTGTAACCCGGCGTCGCGTACAGCGTCGTAAATATTTTCCTCTGTTGCTTTATTATTCCCCCATGCTATGTTTTCTCGAATTGTGCCGTCAAACAGGCAGCAGTTTTGCGGTACATATGCGATAAGCTCCCGCACGGCTGGTTGCGAAAAAAGTTCGCGCGGCTGCCCAAACAATGTAATGGAACCGCTGCTTGTATCTGCAAACTCCATGATAGTCTTAATAAGCGTCGTTTTCCCGCCGCCGCTTCCGCCGACGATTGCAAGCTGCTCTCCATTATTAATTGATAGCGTTATATCTTTTAACACCAGCAGGTCTTTTTCATATGACACCGTGACACGCCTGATATCAACCGCAGCATGAGCATTAATATCCGGCGATGCAATATTATCACGTATCAGTTCGTCAGGATAATCAAGTATTTCCTTAACACGTGTCGCTGCGACGGTTGCATACTGAAGCTGGTGATATAAGTTTGTCACCAGCAGCACATCGTTGTTGATTTGTGATTGTATGAGCACGATGAATACGACCGTCCCCAGGTCGGTGACACCGCTATGCACAAAATAACTTCCCGCAACAAGCGAAAAGATGATCGCACCCCATTGTATCGCGGAACTCAGCGACGAACGCGCGGCGTTATACTTTGCACCATGCATCGAGTGGGAGCAGGCAGATGTTGAATCCTTCTCATACTGCTCCTGCCTATGTGAAACCAAACCGAATATGCGCGCTGCGACACTCCCGGATATGATGTCAATCATGTGTTGGGTCAGGGCAGACTGTACACCCATCCGCTTTGCGTGTGAGACATATTCACGCCGGATACACGCAAGATTCACATAGATACTGACAAGCAGAAATATAATATTCAGTATACCTATAGCGGGCAGTTTTACGATACATATGACGGTAGATATTATTATGCTGACTGGAATTGAGAATATGCTGCGGTCGCCTGTCATCATGGAGCTGAAAAAGACAGCTGTACGATCTGCATCCATGCTCAAACGTGTTGACAAATCGCCGGATAATTGCTTCTCCGCTTCTGCCACAGGCATTGTATTCAGTTTGGCGAACAGCGTTTTGCGAAGCTGTGCGAGACCGAGAATATTTATTTTTGATGTATAATAATTCACCGCCGTAATGGTGATAATGCCCGCTATTGTTATTATAGCGACAATACTGACAGTGTGGAGCATGGCTCTCCAATCGCCTGTCGCGGCGTGCGCCGTTGTCTGTCCGATTAAATAAGAGGATGTAACAGACATCCATGCATTCTGCGTTATGCTGAACAAAGAGCAAACTATGAAAAGTATAAGCCACGAACGAATAAATTGCCATGACCACGCCATCATACGAAACGTGTAACAGATACTCTCAATTGACTTTTTCATGAATCATTTCCTCCTGCGATTGATATAAACGGTAATATGTACCATGCTGCGACATGAGTTGCTCATGCGTGCCGCTCTCTGTGATATGTCCGCTTTCCATACAAAGGATTCGATCGATACCCCGCAAAGCCGACAGCCTGTGTGCGATGATAATTGTTGTGCGTCCCTGCATGAGTCGCAGCAATGCTTCAGATACCAACGCTTCGCTTTGTGTGTCAAGTGCGGAGGTCGGTTCATCAAGCAGCAGAAGCGGCGCATCTTTCAACATGGCGCGGGCGATTGCCACACGCTGACGCTGGCCGCCCGATAGTCGTAACCCGCGCTCTCCTGTCTCGCGCCGCACATCAGTGTCACTAAGTAATGCGGCATCAATGACCGCTTGCATTTCAGCATCGGTCGCGCCTTGTTTACCCATTGCAATATTATCCCATATACTTCCGGTAAAGAGATATGTATCCTGACCTACATACGAAATATGTTCACGAAGTGCGTTGGTTGACCATGATTCAATTAAGTGCCCTAATATTGTTATTTCTCCTGCATTCTTACGGTATAATGCCATCAACAATTTGATGGCTGTTGATTTGCCGGAACCACTTGCTCCCACCAGTGCAACACGTTCGCCTTGCATGATCTCAAAGGATAAATCATTTAAGACAGGCGGCTTACCGGGATAGGAAAATGCAACACCAAAGAACACGATTGCACTTCCATTAGGTTTCGTTTCAATACCTCCGCCTGGCTCCGACGGCATATCCCATAACTCAAATACGCGACAAGCACAGCCCCGCGCAGTTTTGAAGCTGGATAACACCGATGAAAAATCTCCAATAGGATTCCTGATAAACATGCTCAATATCAGAACCGACATGATACCGCCGGGCGTAATTTGATTTATATTCGCCAGATACACACCGAAACCACAGATAACTATCTGAGGAAGAAAGAACAAAAGCTGACTGAACGGTGTCAGTAAAATCATCGCTCGGTTAGCGTTGATACTTATATCTGCAACATTATCAACAGCCGCGTCGTAACGCTGTCGCAATGTATCACCCATGTTATACGCTTTTGCCACTTCGTAACCGCCCATTAAGTTGTTGGCGATGGACAGTGATTCGCCCGCCGCCTGTTGCCTCTGCTGCACAAAGCGGGTCAGTGGTGCTGTGATTTTCATTTGCAATAAAGCGAATACCGGGACGATTGCAAGCGAGAATAGCGTTAATTGCCAGTTTATCACAATGGAAACTACAAGCGCCACAATGCCGATGATTTGCTGCGGCAGCCGTACGGCAAAATAATTCTGCAATGACCCATTGATCTGGCTTAAATCGCTGTTTGCGCGTGATAAAATGTCTCCTATACGTTCGGCATCCAGTACCTGCATATCCACACGGGACATGATAGCGAACGTCTTGACACGCATATTGCAGTCGCATAACTCACTATACCTAATCCCCAGGAATTGCATCAAATACTGTGAAGGAATCAACACCACAAGTGCAGCCAGCAAAATCGCTGTCTGCATATTTATGATGCTGCCTGTTACACCAAAGCTATCTATCAGCGTTTGGAATGTTTGCGTCATAATACCGAGCGCTGCCGACGATAACAGTGAAAATATAATCGTCAGCATCAGGACATGCGTATGCTGTGCATTGATTGCTATATAGCGGCGTATTACCTGTATTGTGCTCGGTTCGGCCTCAAGTTCTGCTTGTTTACTTTCCTTATTCATTTCACAGCCTCCAATCTGGATGAACCGTTCATTCATCCCTATTCGTTTTATTTGGCACGCCAACGCGTGCCTAAATAATTAGATCATGCTCTATACATATCCGTTAAATAAGCTCTTTCTAAAAGATCGACAGCTATTTTTCGAGCGGTCTCCCTCGGTACTGATACATCAGGCATTGCGATATAAGCGTTCATAGCCCACCAGGTTAAAATATCCATAATGCTCTGCACATGTACACGCGGGAACTCCAAATCCCTTATCTCACCTTCTGCCATATAGCGTCTTAAAGCAGATTCAACCATGGAGAAAAACCTATCTCGTAAAGCGAAGAACAGGCTGGCTAATTCAGGCAACTCATCAGCATTTGTTTCTATATTTCCTGTTCCTAAAAGAGTATCGGCATTCATATCAAACGTCGCAGATATCAGTTGAATAAAAGAACAATTTAGTTTTTGCCCGTCAAAAGCAATATCTTGTAAAAAACCTTTAACCTTACTATTGTAAAGTGCCATCATTTCTTCTTTTTTGACTTCCAGAACAGGGAGCGTGATATCACTATTCAAATACTCCTTATCAAATGACGCTTTTATAACAAACGTAAGAATCGCCTTCTTGTTTTTAAAAAGGTTATATACAGTACCTGTTGCAATTCCTGATGCAACAGCAATTTCAGACACTTTTGTATTGGCATACCTTTTCGTATTGAAAAGCCTGCCTGCATGAAAATATACACTGTGTAATCTTGGATCAGCCATATTGCACCTCGCAATGAATCGTTCATTCATATTGTAATTACAAATATTACTTTTGTCAAGATGCTTTGATTTTACCTATTTTCTATTCTGAGCGTTTTGGGTGTATCGATTTTCTATCTTAGCTTATATGACCATTATCTAAGCAAACCGTTTCCTACGGTTTGCTTATTTGGTACGAAAGCAAATTTCATAATTCTCGGCATAAATGACAGAAATCCGCTGCTGCTTAGAACTATCCAGTAAGATATTCTATAGTCATTACCCCTTCACTGCCCCTATGGTTATACCCTTAATAAAATACTTTTGAAAGAACGGATAGATGCACACAATCGGCAGAATACCCAATACTGCCACAGCCATACGCATTGTTACCGTTGGCAGGCTGGAGACATCTATAGTCCCCGCAAATTTATTACTGTTATTTGCCAAAAATTGAGCGCTTTCGTTTATTTTATTTAATACGGTTTGGATGCTGAACAACCTGGGATCTGACAAATAGTAAAGTCCATTCGTCCAGTCATTCCAGTAGGTAATTGCCGAAGTAATTCCAATTGTCGCAACTATCGGTAAAGATAATGGCAGTACAATCTTTACCAGCACTCTGAATTCTCCTGCACCATCCATTTTTGCGCTTTCCAGCAATTCCTCAGGTATGGACGTTCTAAAGTAATTTTTTACCAGCATGATATTAAATGCACTCATCAGAAGTCCGGGAATAATCAATGCCCATATTGTATCCTTGATGTTAAGCAGATTCGTATAAACATAGTATGTGGGGACAAGACCTCCGTTAAACAGCATGGTGAAAACCACCAAAAAGTTGATCACCTTAACTCCGGGAACCTTTTTTGTCAAGCCATAAGCCATCAGTGTCGTCATAGACACACTAAGTACCGTACCCATAACTGTAACTATAATCGTAATAAAGTAAGCCCTTCCGATTGTCGCAAATTCCTGTAGAACATACTCATAAGCGCCCAGACTGAACTTGGATGGAATAATTGAAAAACCATTCAGAATCGCTGCATTTTCATCAGTGAAAGATGCTCCCACTAATAATAGAAAGGGAAATAGCGCAAAGACAGCTAAACAAATCATCACAACATTAGCAATTAGCCGCAGCTGTTTATCTCCTTTATAATTCATGAAAACTCCTCCTTACTAAAATAAAGAACTATCCCTATCGACTTTTTTCACAATCCAGTTAGCAGCCAAGATTAGTATAAATCCGACTACTGACTGATAAACACCTGCTGCAGAGGACATAGATATATTTCCCTGCTGCATGAGTCCACGGTATACATAGGTATCAATCGTCTGGGTGACCGAGTACAGGATACCTGAATTTCTGGGAATCTGGTAAAACAATCCAAAATCAGAACGGAATATTCCTCCCACACTTAATATAAATAAGGTTATAATGGTTGGTTTAAGCAAGGGCAGGGTAATACCCTTTATTTGCTGCCATTTGCCTGCCCCGTCCAGTCTGGCTGCTTCATAATATTCCGGACTGATGCCTACTATCGTTGCCAGATAAAGAATAGATGAAAATCCGACACTCTTCCATATATTAACAATAGTTAATATGAATGGCCAATATTTTTTTTCCTGATACCAGTTAACAGGATCCAGGCCCATAGCTTTTAGTATCGTATTATTAACAAATCCGGTTTCATTACTTAACAAAGCATAAACCAGATAACTAACGATAACCATTGACATTAAGTAGGGGAGCAGAATCAGACTTTGATACATTTTTTTCATCTTGCTGTTGATTTCGTTCAGCAGAATAGCTGCTGTTACGGAACAAACGATTCCAAGTACAATAAACAAGGCATTATATAAGATTGTATTCCTTGTCATAATGAATGCATCTTTAGTCTTAAATAAATATACAAAGTTATCAAATCCCGACCATTCACTGCTGAGGATACCTTTGCTCCAATCAATTTTTTTAAAAGCAATTACGATACCTGCCATAGGTATGTAATTATTAAACAGCAGATAGACAGCACCGGGAAGCATCATCAGATAGACGGGTAAAACCGTCCTTAGTTTTATTTTCTTCTTTTTATTCAATACAAGCACCTCCGTTTTCCGTCGAACGCATGTGAGAGGGACTTTCCTCTTCTCCATCAGGGAGCATCTTCCCATCCCGGCTGATATTCCCTTTTATACTGGCTGGGCGTTTTCCCATAAATCTTTTTAAATACCTTGCTAAAGTAACAATAATTATTGTACCCTACATTAACCGATACCCTGCTGACCGTCAGATCCATGGTTCTTAGCATTTCTGAAGCTAAAAACATTCTCTCTCTTGTTATATATTCAACTAATGTACATGCTTCTTCTTTTTTAAAAAGACGGAATAAATAAATTGGAGTTATATACATTTTCCCGGCAAGTACATTCGCTGACAGATCTTCACTAATATGTTCTCTTATATATTTTTTTACTTCATTGATTATGAACTTTGATCCTTTGGCGTCAACCTCTTCTTCCACATTGTAACTGTCCCTCATCCATTGCATTCCATATGCCTGATATTTTTCTGATTGATTACGCTTTTCTATTCTATCCGCCGCTTTCAGCAATTTTTTTAATAATTCATTATAGGGAACAGGTTTCAGAACATAATCGAGGCTTTGCAGCTCTATAGCTCTTTTTGCATAAAAAAATTCTTCATGACATGTTAAAAAAATGCATTCTGTTTTATAACCGCTGTCCCTCACCCATTCCAGAAGATCCAAACCTGTGCCTTCCGGCATTTCAATATCACACAACATGAGGTCTATTGGATGCTCTTTAAAAAGCTCTTTTGCTTTGTCTATGGTGCAACTCGTATAGACCTGTTCAAAGGACAATTTACTCCAATCCACTCCGTCCAGGATTCCTTCAATTGTCAGGAACTCGTCATCAACAATCAGAAGATTCATAAAGCTGCTGCTCCTTTCTGGGAATTTTTATCCATACCTGCGTTCCTTCTCCAAGCCCTGATGAGATAGAAAAAGAAGCTTGCTGACCATAAAATAATTTCAACCGTTTTACACAATTATAAATACCAATATGTTTTCCGCGGCTGTCTTCAATCATCTGTTCAGCTCTGATTTTCTGCAGTAACGCCTCTTCCATACCTTTTCCATTATCACATACAGAGATACGTAAAAACTGTTCTTCAACTTTAACAGTAACGATAATTTCAATGATTTCGTCCCCAATTAAAGCGTATTTCGTACTGTTTTCCACAAAATTCTCAATGATAAGCGGCAGGATAGGTTCCTCCATCAACTCCTCCTCTATATTATAGACCACATAGAATTTATTCGGATACCGGATTTTCTGTATTTCCAGGTAGCAGTTAATAAAATCAATCTCACTTTTTATTGAAACATATTCCTCTGTATTCCTTAGGGAATAGCGAAAATACTGTACAAGATTTATTACATATTTTTGTATCCCTTCATACTTTTTCATCTGTGCCAGACTATAAACCGTATTGAGTGAATTAAGCAGCAAATGCGGATTGATCTGAAGTTTCAAGCTGTCTAACAGCGCCTTTTGCTTTTCGATCTTTAAATCATAGGCATCTATTCTCAGATTGCTGATCTGATCCAGCATCTTATTAAATGCCTCTGCAATATCCTGAAACTCCTTAGAATATTCAAACGCTGTAATCCTATAGGTAATGTTTCCCTTATCAATCTCTAATATAGCATCTTCAATGCGCCACAACGGCTTTAACAGAATCTTATTCAATGTCAGGTAGATCAACGGAACCACAATGATACCGGTAAGAGATAATATAAATACAAACCGGTAAACAAATGGAATCCCGGCTTTGATAATACGCTCCGGGGTTAGCAGAACAAACGTGAAACTCTCCATGTCATATTGTTCATATAATACATAGAATGTTTCTGACTCGTCCTCAAGTCCGAAACAGGAGCCTGCATATATCTCTCCCTGATAAATGGAAGGCGCATCCATCAGTAAGAGAATATCCGACACTTCGCCTTCCCATAAGTTCAATATATCTTCCTCTTTCACCAGAACTCCAAGCTCCATATATTGATTACTAATACTTTTCATAATATAATTTCCGGTTTCACACTTAAATATATTCCAGTCTCCTTGTCCGCGATAGTTTAAAAGATTCGCTTTTATAGATTCTCCCTCATCCATATTAATCTTGCTTACATTATTGGCAAACAGTAATTCCCCGCTATTTTTAATATCCACGTAAAATACACCTGCCAGAGGATAAGTATTCATATTATTGATTAGTTGATTCCACAGTCTGTTTTTGGTCATAACATAACTTGTATTTTGCTTGTCGTAATTTAAGCCGCTCCATTTTGAATCAAAAACAATACTATAAAGATACTGCTCCATTGCATTAAAATAAATCTCTATTTGGTTTCTGTATATTTTCAATGCATTTTCTTTGCTGTCAAAAATCTGGTTTTCCAAATTCCCTATAAAAGCATTACTCATAAAGATAGTAAATAGGTTAATCGGAATAAATAAGCCAAGGACAAGCAACACAATTTTAGTTCGAATAGATTTAAGCATATAATTATCCTTCACGTAGATGCAGGGGGCTTATCAGGAACAAGCTGTTTACTATTCCTGACTTTTAAGCCACTCATTAAACTGTGCCTGGTTTTCGGCGATGACCTTCTCAATGCCTGCATCCTTCAAGGCCTGTTGGAACTGTGGCAATACCGTATCAATATCTACAAAACCATATTCAAGGCTTCCCAGATACTCGCTATAAACATTTTTTATGGCTGTTAATTCCGTAACGACACTTTCCGTAGAAAATTTGTAACCGACAGCTTTAGACTTCTTCTCCAACGCTTTTTCATTGAAAGCCACCGATTCTTCAATAACGGAGCTGTCAGCCGGAGCTACCAGGTATTCATTCATCTTATTTCCATATATACCCAAATCACATCTATAAGCGCTGTCCTCGATAATCTCAATAATCATATCTTCACCTTCGACCATCTCATAATGTACTCCCTCAACGCCATAGGTTAACAGGTTGGAAAGCTCTTTACTTTCATACAGCAAATCCAGAAATTCCAATGCCTTTTCAGGGCGCTCGCTGGTAATTGGAATCGCAAATGGCGCAAGAGCATAGGTTTTACTGAGTACACACGGACCTTGCAGCGCAAGAAGCGTCATATCATATCCTGTTGTTCTGGTCCAATATTCAGCCGTACCAGGTTCTGCCGCAACATAAGCAGAGGAAAAACAGCGCCCGCTTTTTATCCAATTCGTTACGGAATCAGTAGTTGTCGCCGCATCTGCAGAAATATAACCTGCTTGATTCCATTTCCGTCTCCACTCCAGGAATTCCCTGTATTCATCCGTTTCAAACAAATTCACGATTTCTGTATCTTCTTCAAAATTCATTAATACTCCGCTTGTACAGTCATTACCAAAATCCTCTACCAGACGAAATCTGTTGAAATCTGATGACACCAGCGTACCTAAAACACCGTATTGGACCATATCCGGATATTTCTCATTTACGAAAGCAAACATCTCATCCAATTGTTCAAATGTTATCTGTTCATAAGACTCATAATTTAACCCAACCTCATTCATGATATCTGTCCGAACCACAATGGCGCTGCTCTCACCGTTTGTACTTTGCATAATGGGTATTCCATATATTCCTCCATTATATTCAGGACCCAGATGTATTTCGTCAATAGAGGAAAGATATGGCGCATGTTCTTCCAGCATGTCATCCAGCCGCACGAATGCGTTATTCTCAATATTCCCTTCATAGTCTATCGCTAAGGTAGACACAATATCCACTTTTTCATCATTGGCTACCCATAAGCTGAACTTGGTGTTCGCTTCAAAAAAAGAAACCTGCTGCAAGGTAACCGTACAATTTATTCTTTCCAGGGTAATTTCATTAATTGCTGCTTCCACAACATCCAAATCCCCGATGAGTCCACCATGATAGTAGATCACAAATGTAACATTATATGGTTCTTCATCTCCATTGCTTACTTTTTCGTCAATTTCCGTTTCTTCGCTTCCGCTTGCCGTTGTGTTTTTATCCGTTGTTCCGGTTGTTTCCTTCACATCCTTATCAGAATCTGAACAACCCGTTAATGTAAGACTTACACACATTACAAATACTATTATAACACTTAATATTCTTTTCATTATAATCCTCCTGATTATCTAATTCACTACCACTCGTACTCTGGCAATATTTCGTATCTGCGTATACAGAGCCTTTTTATCCCTGTTTCGTTCTGATTTCACTCGTACAACCGCAAAATATGTGCCCGGTTTAGTAAATTTATGTACTGCTTCTGCGGTTCCTTGCCGGCCTCCATTAACTAATTCAAGCTCTCCCTTTAACGGGAAATCTTGCTCTCCTTCAAAACTCCATTCAACGGATGTAAGGGAGCCCGCGCCTGCCGGTACCTCTGCTTTGGCAGCAAAAGTGACCTCTTGCCCCGGTCTGACATACGCACAAGCGCTTCCATTTGCTGTCAGGTTTACAACCGGCTGAAGCCCGCCTCGTTCAGCCGCATTATCCGCCAGGATTATCTCACCGATTTTTACCTGATAATTGGTTGAAGGTAAGGGTTCTTTTCCTTTTTCCACCCATTCTGCAAGATCAATCAGAGCCTGCTTTAATCCTGCCGCATAAGAAGTAGCATGAAGTTCATCGACAGAATCCACATTTCCATCATGCAGTGTATTATCAAAATACCATAAGCGGCAAATATCATCGGCATTGCCACCGTGAACAGATGCGATCTTTCTTCGATACCAATCCGGCTGCCATGGATAAGCCTGTTCATCCATTGAAGACGCCACAAGAATGATTTTGCACTGAATTTCGCCATTCTGTCTGCATCCTGGTCCCATCCCGCAAATTATTGGTCCCACTAACCTTTTTCTTTGTGGATAAAGCGGTTCCTTTTCTTCATTACGGAACTGATCCCACGCTCTATACGAAGGATCCGGCACTTGATGACGGTGATAGGTCTGTATGGCGATGTAATCGGAATTATCCAGATGAACTACATCACCTGCTTCGAGTTTCTCTAAGATTTCGAGCATATTTCCCATACCAAGGCCCTCTCCCAGATAAACCCTGCTGCCTTCCATATTCCTGATTGCCAGTTTACTACCCATTGCTTTACCGCTTATAAAGGTAACTTCCGCTCCATTCAGATACAAATCATTTCTATCGAGCACTTCTTCTAACTCTATCCACGGGTGGATGTTTCTATTGCCCATTATTTGCTTCCAGACATCATGAACAAAATTTTCTGTATCACTCTCTTCCTCTGTTTTTTGTTCTGGTTCCGGAATAAATATCTTCTTTATCTTCGCATTCATGCAGATTCTGTCACGAACAGCACTGCCTTTCGGATCTGCTCCCAAATATCCTGGTATCTCCCAAAAATCCTTAAAATACTCCGGATCCAATTCTTTAACACGCGGCAAGATCATGGGTAATGCGCCATCATTCAAATTGGTACTGCAAAACCAGCTTTTTAATGGATAGCCAAATTGCGTTACTTCTTTTAATGCCGCTGCTTCCTCTTCATTTAATCCTTCATAGGGATCACCGCTTCCACCCACATCTACCGCATCCAGTACCTGAGTCATCTTATGACGCAATAGTCGAATGGCATGTGATCTGGTGGAATGGCAGTTTGGAATCGCATAAGGCGAACCAATTATGAATGGTACCGCTCCGTCAAACGCATTCGTATTCTCAATACACGCTATTGTTCTGTATCCGCCGCCGCTTCCCCCGTATACATAACCATATGGCCTGTGCTCATAACCATACGTTTTCTGTGCCATAACCCGTGAAAATTCGGCCGCAGCGGCATTTGAGCGGTAAGTCATAGTATTATCTTCGGTATTTACAAAGGCGGCGCCCACACCCATATTGGATTCAACAAAATACGCTTTATGAGTCAAACAGAAGCCGATCGGATCATCTTCTCCTGCAGCATATAATGAAGCAAGTTCTCCCTCCGGATCCGGGGCAGCGGCTACATATAGATAAAATCTTTCTTCATAATTTTCTTTTTCCGGAAAATAAAAAGAAAATTTCACAGCAGTACCTTCAAATCCGCCATGCATATAACGATAGGGAATTTCTATCCCATCTCCGACGCTTCTAACCCGCATCTCATCGATGTCAATATATCCTTTACTAAACTGTTCATCGTTTTTTGCATCGTAAATATCAACCACTTGTATCTCCTCCTTTGCTTTTTATAAGTACATTGCAATTATATAAAAATATATCTCAGGAGTATAGAATTATCCTAAACAGATTCTTGTCTAATAATAAACAGATAAATCCTTCCCTTATACACTTTGTGCAAAAAAAGAATCATTGTATATAAAAATACCGCTGAAATAAAATTACCAAAGGATTTTCCCTTTGCGCTTTCATTTCAGCGACGGTATTTCAATTATGCCATAATTTAATTAAAAAGAAACATGTAAATCCGATAAAAACTACAACAAATCCGACTATTTTCCAGTCTCCCTCCTCTGCCTTGCGCTGATAATCCGCGGTTGGTAAAGAACATAAAATATATCATGAACGCAGATTAAAGAACTGCCGATAAATAACTTATACATTTTCCGTCAGTTCCTTAATATTTATAAATCAACACGCTCAAATCGTTTAGCCGCTGTATGATATGTAAAAATCATACCTGCAACATAAAGAACAATACCCATTATCAGAATGAGCATCTGCCTTAGCATTGCATCAGGATTCATGCTGTCCAGCCATGAGACAGCATGAATATGCGGCAGCATTTCCATAACGACAATTCCCAATATAACAGGAAAAACAGCAAGCAAAAACGCTCTGCCCACCTGATAGGCTGTTTTGTAGAACTCCGTAAGAAATACATAATTGAACAATGAAAATATCATAAGTCCAAAGCCATAATAAGCAACATTGGCCTCCATTCCAACAGGATTGCCTTCCGGCAGAATGTATGACCGCAGCACTGCAAAAGGAATTGAAATCACTAACTGTCCTAATTCTGCAATTACAAACAACAAACATTTTCCTTTTACAACATCCCGTTTTTTTACCGGAAGTAATGCTGTGTAAAAAGTGTCATTATTTTCCCTGCCATAAAAAAGGGTAATAAATGGAGCTAAACAGCCGTACAGGAACACGACCCCATAGGGATAGGACGGAATAATAACCATAGAGCCAAGCAGCATAAATATGTATAATGTAGGATGTGCTGACAGCCGTAACTCTTTATAAATTAATTTAAACATCATAGCTTACCCTTTCTGTACGTATCATAATTTCCTCTAAAGACAAAAATCCTGTTTCTCCGGGCTTTTTCAAGTGCTGAAATAACTGAATGAATGCTTTTTTCTCTGCACTTGCCAGTATTTTCCCATTCTTTATATAAGTAATGTCATCTGCACATTTATCTAAATCCGATGTGATATGTGTGGAAAACAGGATACTTCTCTCACCGCTTTTCACCAACTGTTGAAATAGTTCCAGTAAATCTTCGCGGGCAACAGGGTCTAACCCACTTGTAGGCTCATCCAAAATCAACAGGCGGGCATTATGGGATAATGCTAAAGCAATCAGATATTTTACCCTCATTCCATTAGAAAGTTGTTTCACTTTTTTTTGCGGCTCTAACTCAAACATCTGCATATATTTTTGATAAGCCGCATTATCCCAATTGGGGTAAAAACGACAGGTGACAGCGGTTATGTCTGCCAGCTTTTTGTATTGATAAAAGTCAATGCCGCCCAAAACCACACCTATTTCCTGTTTGCAGGCTTCTTCATTTGTAAGAAAATCTCTGCCTGACATCTGAATACTTCCTTTATCGGGACAAACCATATGCAGCAGTGATTTTAATGTTGTGCTTTTGCCGGCGCCATTTTTACCTATAAGTCCCATAATCCGGCCTTGTGCAACAGAAAAGGAAACATCCTGTAAGGTGAATTGCGGATATTGTTTTGTAAGACCTTGCACCGTCAACATATTCATTTGTCATTGTCCTTCCTGCCATATAAGTGATCCATGGCCTGATTGGTCATTTGTGTAAAAACATCACCGGACATAAGTGCAATTCCGGCAGTTCCGGGATTTGAGTCACCTAAAACAATTAATGTATCTCCCTGTTTTAATCCGAACATATCTCTTGCCTTTTTGGGAATGACAATCTGTCCTCTTTCACCAACCTGTGCTGTGCCAAATAGATGCTTTCCCTTAGGCGGCATAAAAACGCCTTCTTTTTGAGGGTCAAAATGCACTAAATCGTCCAGCGAAACATCGTAAAGAGCAGCCAATGCGTCACAATGCAAGATATCAGGTATGCTTTCACCAGTTTCCCATTTGGCAACGGCTTGCCGAGATACTCCGATTTGCTCCGCAACTTTCTCTTGGGATAAATGTTTCAGCTTTCGTAAACTGGTAAGATTATTAGCAAGTTTATTATTACCATTATTCATATTTATCATATTTTCCACTCCTTCCATACTCTATTATACTCTGATTTTTCCTTATTTCAACCAACCGCCAATTACATTTTTTGTTAATTATAGTTGCATATCTGTTTCTGTTCACTTTGGTGGCAGTGTATTGACGCCTAAGTACTATTTTAAACAACATATAATTAGGACAAATCCTTCATACAATGAAGCGACTTGTCCTGTTTTCCTTGAATCCCTCTGTAAATTTTCGTCCTGTTTGAAAAACCCGAACACAAGCACTATACCTACTGTCAACCATAGTTTGCGTTTTTTCATGTTTCTTTCCTTAAAAATATTTATACCAAATTCGTCTTTTTGAGAATGGTATTGCTGATTGCTCCCATACCTACACTAAAGACTGCGCCGCCGATCAGACACATCATGACATTCGTAATGGTGGAATTCAGAGGGGTCAGCATCGGAATCATAGTATATAGCAACATACTCGACACAAGAGAGCCTAAGACAGAAAGCCACAACTTCTGTTTTCCGATAATGCTCATCATTACGAAGAGTGCCACAAACACCAACATGAGGAATATCTTTGCGGCCATGCACATCAAAATGTTCCCGATAGTTAGCGTTCCGCAGTCAAAGGGCAGACCGGCAATCGCACCGCCGAGCATTGCGCCGATAAAATAGGCAATGAGCATCAGCACACCGCCGATAAAGCCAACCAAGGTTTTGGATATTACATAGTCACTTCTCTTGGAACGAACGGTAAATAAATTCTTTGCATAGCCGCTTCTGAAATCATCTGCGACAAAAATGCAGATAAGAACCGCCGCAATGAAGTACAGCATATTGATGTTTACCATACTTGTCATGTCCATGCTCATACCGGAGCTTTCACCGCTTATGGAGCCGATGACCTGCCACACATTATCGAAGCCTTTCATAACTGTTTCCACACCCGTCTGAGGATCTACTGAAACGCTGCCAGCCATCATCGTGGTCATAACGAGGATCAGCACCGGCATCACAAAGCAGATACCAATCATGATGTAAACGAGACGCATCGTGAACATTCTGCGAAAGTCTACTTTTAACATCGTTTTCATTCTTTTGCCAAAGCTGTTGTGTTCAAATGGTATTCCATTGTTTTTTTCCATGTTATCTGCCCTCCTTTTCATGCATCAGATCAATGTAGTATTCTTCCAGACCGATTTTATCTGTTTTGATCTCGCTTACCAGAATGCCGTTTTCATACAGATAAGTGACGATTTTTTCCGGAGTGGCGGCATCGTAAACACGGAGATATCCTGTCTCGTCTTCTTCTACACGGGAATACTTACGACCGAGAAGCATCTTGCTTTGGTGCATATCCCTTGTCTGCAGCGCCACATAGGTGCGGCAGCTTTCCTCCAGTTCCTCGGCAGTCATTTCTTTAATCATTCTGCCGCCACGGATGATACCGTAATGGGTAGCGATTTTTTCAAGCTCACCCAGGATATGCGAGGCGATTACAACGGTACATTCACCGGTCCCCGTAATATCCTCAAGAACCTCACGCATGATTCTCATACCATCGGCATCCAAACCGTTTATAGGTTCGTCCAGCACCAGTAAGCTTGGATGGCCAAGTAAAGCCATTGCAATGCCGATGCGCTGCTTCATACCAAGAGAGCAGTTTTTGTATTTATTGGAGGCTGCGCCCTCCATTCTGACCATTTTCAGAACTTTCACGACTTCCCGTTCGGGGTTCTGAATGTCCAAATTAGCCGCCTGGAGCATCAGGTTATTGTACACGCTGTAGTTTGGAAAGCAGCCGGGAGTTTCTATCAAAACGCCGACCTTTGCCCTCACATCAGCGTCGGTATAATTTCTGTCAAACAGCTTGACTGAGCCACCGCTTGGTACAAGCAGTCCGCAGATTATTTTTTCAGTGGTAGACTTGCCGGAGCCGTTTTCACCAATAAAGCCGTAAATAGCGCCCATGGGTACGGTCATTTCCAAACCGTTCACTGCCTGCTTTGCACCGAAGTTTTTTGTTAATCCTCTGATTTCTATTGCATTCATTCTAACCGCCTCCTTTAATATACGTCACTCTTGGAGAGTAACTTTGTACCGAGCATATTGTAAATCGCTGCCCATGCTGCCGAAACGACAAGGCAAACGATCAGCGTTGCGATATTACTGCCGAGACACGCATAGACCGAAGATCCATATAGGAAAATGTTCAAAACAGAGCCCGCTGCGTTTCCAAAAATCATACCAATTGCGATAATCGGAAGACCAGTGCCAAACAAGAAACTGGATGCAATGGAAATGCCGAAATATCTTCTGAAAATGACATTGAGGAAGGTGTAAAGGCTTGCCCATCCCAGGCTCATAATCATTTTACTTGCGATTACGATAATCAGCGAGCCGACATTGGCGGAGAAATCCAAGCCTGCAAAAAGTCCGCCTGCTACAGAGCCAAGCAGATAAGTGATACACATACAGGCCATTGCAAAAGCGCAGGTGATGGATTTCGAGATCATATAGTCCTGCTTTTTTGCGTGAGTAGTGAAGAGCTGCTTGACATATCCGCTCTTGTAATCGTGGCCGATGAAGATGGACACCATGATACCTCCGAAGATGAATACCATGTTCATGTTGGCATACTCGCCTATGTTGCTGAAGGCATAAAGAGGCATGTTGGCGGCAACTGCATTCCACACATTGGTATACAATAACGCAGACGTGGTTCCGTCCGGGTTTTCCATGCCGCCGGAACCCAGAATCAGTGCGGGGATAAACGCAGCGATGAGCAGGAAAATGTAAAACAGCGGGGTATGAAACAGGCGGTAAAAATCCACACCCAACATACTTTTTATTCTGGTAAAAAAGCTCGGAGACTCAAATTTTAATTCATTTCCAGCAACCATTTTAATTTCCCTCCTTCGCCTGCATAAGCTCGATATAATACTCTTCAAGACCGACCTTATTCTTGCTGATCTCACTAACAACATGACCGTTTTTCAGCAGATGGCCGACGATGGATCCGGTATCATCCTCATCGTAAACTCTCAGATAGCCCTCTGCTTCACTGACATTGTCAAATTTGGTCTTCAGAATGATTTTGGCACCCTGCATGTCTTTTGTTTTGATAGAGGCGAACACCTGGCTTCTGCCATCCATCTCCTCGGCGCTGAGCTCTTGTATCATTTTGCCCTGGCGGATGATTCCGTAATGAGTAGCGATCTTTTCAAGCTCACCGAGAAGATGAGAGGCAATAACAACAG
>Ga0153941_1000449_pt1 | contig 18090 bp, 14 predicted proteins | sample TSNJ025MetaG_FD_104733 | JGI IMG/M metagenome (GOLD analysis project Ga0153941, IMG submission 104733) | Attine ant fungus gardens microbial communities from New Jersey, USA - TSNJ025 MetaG | ecosystem: Host-associated > Fungi > Mycelium > Unclassified | place: USA: New Jersey, Brendan T. Byrne...
AATTGAATTGCCCCCGCAATTCAATTTCGTCCTGGTATGGGCTCCGTGGAATTCCCGAGCCTGACTGAGCTGTAAAATACATGTGTGCCTCCTTCTTCCTGTCCAGTGTACCTTCTGTTCCTTTTCATAAAATGCCTGCCTCTTGTCTCGTCCGGATAACAATTACTCATCCGGATTCTTGTGATAAACAGCAGATTACCACCAATCCATACAAAGCCATCATAATACAAAGTTACAAAAATGTACCTTTTCTGTACCTCTATTGTAACTTTCATAAAGTAAAATAAAACAAGAACAAAGGGCTAGTACCCTTACAAATATAAACGGGAGGAATTATTATGGCAAGTATTCTAAAGGTCACCGGCCTAAAAAAACATTATGGAAAAGATGATACCCTGGTAAAAGCACTAGATGGCGTTGATTTGGAAATCGAAAGAGGTAAATTCACTGCAATCATCGGCACTTCCGGCTCCGGCAAATCCACTCTGCTGAATATGTTGGGCGGACTGGACCAGCCCAGCGAAGGCAGTGTTAATATCGCCGGCACGGAGCTGGCAAATCTGAACAGCGAAGAAGCCACTATTTTCAGACGTAAGCAGATCGGCTTCGTTTTTCAGAATTATAATCTGGTACCGGTATTAAGTGTCTGGGAAAACATCATTTTCCCCATTTCATTGGATGGCCGCAAGCCGGATCAGGAATTTGTTATGGGGATTATAAAGCTGTTGGGACTGGACAAAAAACTGGACAACCTACCCAACAATCTGTCTGGCGGACAGCAGCAGCGTGTGGCTATTGCCCGTGCTCTGGCTTCCAAACCTTCCATCGTCCTTGCAGATGAACCAACAGGTAATCTGGATTCCAAAACCAGTGACGATGTAATCGGTCTGCTGAAGGTAACCAGTAAAGAATTCAATCAGACCATCGTTATGATTACACATAATCCGGAAATCGCACAAATGGCTGATCGTATCATCCGTATTGAAGATGGCCGTATTGCAGGACAGTGAGGAGGAACGTATGACTGATGCAGTAAAAACGCTGACAAAGCGTTTATATAAACAAAATAAAGGGCGTAATCTGGTAGCGGTTCTTGCCGTCATTCTGACCACCATGATGTTCACTACATTGTTTGTTCTAACCCAGAGCATGTCCAAGAATCTGGTGGAGATGATGTTTCGGCAGACCGGTCATGATGCCCATGCTTCTTTCAAGATCATTACCGATGAACAGATTGAAATGATTGCCGGACATTCAGATGTACAAGAGGTGGGACGGAGTATTGTTGTGGGGGTGGCAATGAACAGGGATTTGACCGGCAGACAGGTGGAAATCCGTTATGGCAGCGACATTTATGCGGAGGATACTTTTTCTCTTCCGACAGAGGGCAGGATGCCTCAGACCACGGGGGAGATCGCCCTGGACGACATAGTGCTGCAGCGTCTGGGAATCCCTTTTGAGCTGGGACAGCAGGTAACAATAGAGTGGACCGGGGATTTTTATTCCGATGAGACTATGAGCAGTACTTTTACCCTGTGCGGCTGGTGGGAAGGCAATGCTTCCAGTTATGCCAGCATGGCGTGGGTCAGTGAAGAATTTGCCCTGGAGACCTGCGGTTACGCGGAAAACAACACAGAAGACCGGATCAGCGGTATGCGTATGGCTCATGTATCACTGCATAGTGATGCAGACATTGAGGGTACAATGGACAGGATTCTGGCCGATATCGGGATTATGGATTTAAGGTACAATGTAAATCTGGCATATGACCCGTCCATGCAGGTTGTTGCCTCACAGGAGTCTATATCCCTGTATCTTGGCATGATACTTGTGTTTATTGCAGGGTATCTGATTATCTACAATGTATTCCAGATTTCCGTTGCCACAGACATCCAGTTCTATGGAAAGCTGAAAACCCTGGGTACTACCGGTAAACAGATCAGGAAGCTTATTTACGGGCAGGCAAACCGTATATGTATTTTTGGTATCCCCATAGGGCTTGCGACTGGTTACCTGCTGGGTTCCGTATTGGTGCCGGTACTGATTTCCGGCCTGGATATTAAAGCGACCGCATCCACAAGTCCTGTCATTTTCATTGGCTCCGCAATATTTGGATGGCTGACCGTGCTGATTTCCTGTCTGCGTCCGGCTAAAATTGCAGGCAAGGTTTCAGCAATGGAAGCACTGCGTTATTCGGATGCAGAGACAACAGGCGGACGCAGGAATAGAAAAAATCAAAATGGTGCGTCCCTGTCTGGCATGGCATGGGCGAACCTGGGACGGAATAAGAAGCGGACCATGACGTTAATCTGCTCCCTGACGCTGGGTCTTGTACTGTTGTCCTGTTTCTATGCCAAGGATGCAAGCTTTGACATGGAGAAGTATCTGAGCAGTCTGACTATTTCGGATTTTCAGGTGGATGATGCTACCAGCGGGGATTACACCAACGGATATAATTCTCAAGGCAGGACCATTACCTCTGAGCTCCTTACACAGGTGGAGAGTCTGGACGGGTTGGAAGCAACAGGCAGACTGTATTCCCAGGAAATGGTGATTCCTTTGAGCAGCCAGGCTTTGGAGAATATCCTGAATTTTTATGAATATGATAACCGCTTGTCTTATATAGAAGATGATCTTGATTGGATGGCAGGATATCATGAAGCAGTGGAGAACAAGGAGGTGTCGGCAGTTATTTATGGTGTGGACGGTATTGTTTGGGATATCCTTGCCCAGTCTCAGTATCATATGGACGGCACTTTTGACAGTGAGAAATTTGCTTCCGGCGAATATATTCTGGCATTTGGTATCGGTACGGATGATTTCAGCGAGCAAATGCCAACCTTCTCAGTAGGTGAAATCATAGAGTTAGAGGGAAGGGAATATACGGTCATGGGAATCATTGACCCCATTGAGCCAATTACTTCGGGGGAGAAAAGCGCTGCCTTTTACCTGCAGTTTGTCATACCTGCCGACAGCTTTCAGGAGCTCTGGCCGAAAAATACCATACGAAAGCTGTATTTTAATGTTGCTGACGATGAGCTGGAAGCTGCCGAGGTTATGCTAATGGATTACCAAAAGAATGTGGACACTACAATGCCATATAAATCCCGGCAGACCATGGTGGAACAGTACAAGGCACAGACCCGTTCCGCTGCTGTTATGGGGAATGCGGTCAGCGTTGTAATCGCACTGGTTGGGGTATTGAATTTTATTAACAGCATGGTAACGGCCATTGTATCCCGAAAGAAAGAGTTTGCCATGATACAGAGCGTGGGCATGACCAAGAAGCAGCTTCGTAAAATGCTGATTTTCGAGGGGCTGGATTATGCAGGATTGACTTTAATTGCCTCCTATGTGTTAAGCGGACTTGGAGTGGGTGTCGTTATACGTGCCATGGTGTCCGACAGCTTTACTGCTACATTCCATTTCACGTTGCTGCCGCTGGCTCTGTGTACGCCGATTATCCTGGTTTTTGCGGTTATTGTTCCCTATATTTGCTTTAAGAACCTGGAAAAGAAGAGTATCGTAGAGAGACTGCGGATAGAATAAGAATAGTGTAACAAAAAAGCGGCTAAATAGCATGGCCGCTTTTTTGGTAAAGCTGATGATGACCTTGGTATCCTGTATTATAGGAGAAAAACGCCGTCAATTATCGGAAATTTGAAGTACAATTTACGATAAACTATATCTGCTTATCAATACAGAAAACATCCGCCTTTATGATCTGATAATCAGGATCTGCCAAAACCACTTCAACAATCAGCTCTTCTGCACGAATCGTGGGGAAGTAGCAGATAGCTTTATGCCCGATCACTTCACCTTGCCATAGAGTGATGGGAATCAAAGAACCGCAGAGGTTACATTTGATGGTATATTTACGAACCAGATTACCTTTTGACAGATCTTCAGACAGGATAAGGTGGTTTATTTCTGTTGGTTTATCCAGACGGCAGTGTAAGGCATTATCCTTCTTATAAAAATTCTCAAGAGTGGCTAATGGTGTTGAAAACCTACGCTTCACTTCCTCACCAAATTCTATGATACGGGCGATATCAATGTCCGGAAGAAGTCCCCGTCTGTCAGGACCAATGTTTACGAGCAGATTGGCGCCTCTTCCCACAGAATAATAATAGATACCCATAAGCTGTTCAAGTGTCTGCAGATATTTTTCATTGGAATCCGTATAGAACCAGGCATTATTACGTATCATGCAGTCACACTCTGCCGGAAGCCATCTGTACTCGGGGTTCTCTGAAGCAGGCGGATGCAGTGTTGCCAGGTTGGTTATATATCCAGGCTGGGGCAATATTCCGGCTTCATTTCCTTTCCAGCAGGTATCAGGATCCCACATGTTGAAGAGTAGGATACTTGGCTGAAGACTTCGGATATGTTTGATAATTCTGTCTTTGTCAAAGGATTTTTCATCTGCGCCGCAGGCATCGAACCACAGATAATCAATCCTGCCATAATTGCCCAGAAGTTCGCTTATCTGATTAATAAAATAATCATCATATTCCTTCGGCGTTCTTTGCTTCTCTTTTTGCGAAAAATCGGCGGGAGAGTAGTATAAACCAATTTTCATCTCGTATTTTCTGCAGCTTTCAACAAATTCTTTTACAACATCACCCTTGCCGTTTTTCCAGGGGGTATTGCCCACATGATAATCAGAGTATTTGGAGGGCCAGTTTGCAAAGCCGTCATGATGCTTTGTTACAAGTATCGCATAAGAAGCACCTGCTTGTTTGGCAGTTGAAATCCAATTATCGCAGTTTAGCTGCGTGGGAAGAAAATTTTCCAAGGGCATTGGCTGCATATCCCAATCCTGATGCCCTTCGTAAAAAGTGCGGATACCAAAGTGAAAGAAGAATCCGAATTCCCAATCCAAAAATGCAAGCTGTTTTTTTGATGGTATAAATTCTTCATATCCTGGTATTATCTCTTCATATCTTGATGCCATAAGTCGTACCTCCGTTTTTCTGTTATATATACTTTCAAAGTCATAATTTCATATGGGTCACTTATCCTCTAATAACCCCAGCATCTGAATCTTCTTTACCGCGTCCAAACCGCTTGTAACATCCAGCTTTTTATAGATCAGCGCAATATGGGAACGCAGTGTTGGAAGCTTAATGCCCATAACCTCCGTGATTTCCCGATAGCTTTTACCCTCGCAGAGCAGCTTCATTACGGTCTTTTGCTTATCCGTATATTTTAATGGCTGCTCTGTTTGCTTGCTTGTCAACCCGCTGTTTACAGGTTCCAATGTTTTTAAATAAAGCATTTTGATAAAACTGATGGGTGTTCCGTCAGTTTTACTCAGCTGTTCGGCACGCCCATGAAGCCGGTGCAGCATGCCGAACAGTTCCGCACCGTCATTTACGAACATTTGTGTATAATGAAAGCTGTATGCAAGGGAAACGGCGTCCTCCAGATGCCGCAGGGCCTCCCCTTGAAAGCTGCGTTTCTTTTTCCAGTATGCTATGGATAATAAAATCTGTGCCTCAATGATATCCAGTGGTCTGTTATATGCCGTGGCAAGTTCAAGTACCTTTGTCAGTTGGATGACGGCAGAGTCGTAATCGCCGCTGGTTATATATGCCCTGCATGTGGTAAGCGCAAAATATATCCCATGAAGGCTCACGTTGTCGTACATTGCTGTGTCATAAGCCCCAAGCCACGTCCGGGCAGCATCTATATCACCGTTTCCCAGCTTACGCCGGACAGTCAATGCATGAAAATTCCGGTTTAAATAATAAGCTCTGTTCTGTTCAATCATGTCGGCCATGCACTTAAGTACATGCGCTGCCTCGTGTGTTTGTCCCAGTGCGTCCAATATATTCACAAACACCGACATGGCACAGAATTTGGATTCCGGATCGAAATCTTCCTTTATTTCTGCATTTGCCGTGAGCGTATGCATGTGTGCTTTATCAAGCGCTCCTTGTTCATAAAGCAGCCCTGCTGTAAGGGTTTCTGCCAGAAGACTGGCTTTCTCTCCGAAGAGCCAGCCAATCACACGCTTCATTTTTAAGATGTTCTGATCGGTATTTCCAGCGGCCAGTTCCGAAAAATCCCGGGTGCTGCGATGTAAGAAAGGCATATGCATGGTGATGGATCTGGGAGTATACTTTTGGTCCGGTACATAAGACAGCGCCGTGACTGCACTCTCAATATCACCCAATGGCGTACGAAAATCCAGAAGACGAAGCAGGAAAATGCCGTGAATCCGTGAGGCATTCCCTGCCATGACCTCAGAATAGCGGGCAAAGTATATATCCATGTATTTTGCCGCATCATCGGCATGTCCTTCGGCTAAAGCAGCCCATGATAACATGGAATACAATGACGGAAACTTGTCCGCGACAGCAATTAACATAGGCGACTTTATGACAGGCAGCAGCTTTTCAACAACAAAATCATAGTGCTTCATTTGTGCAAGCAGACTAAAGGCTTTTGCAATACCCTCATAACTTTCACAGCGGATAAAGCAGTCCATGGCACAGTAAAAATCCTGGCGTGACAGATACCACTGTCCTTCCTTTTCCAGCAGGGGAAATAAATAACCGTCTCCCCGCTCTGCCAGCATATTTTTAAGGAAGTCATGGAATAAGTGATGGAAATGATAAACGCCGTCACTTGTTTGATAAACAAATGCTCCGCCATGCATTAACTTATTCAGCAGTTTTTTGCTGTCCCCAATACCAGTGAGGACGGTACAAAGCGCCGGATGAAGCGCACGTGCTGCCGCTGTGTTCAGCATAAATCTGCGGGTGGATTCATCCCATTTTTCCCATACATTCAGCCGGATAAATTCCTCCAGAAAATCAAGATTTTTTCCGGAAAGACCATTCCCCGAAAGTAACACGGCATTTATACCTATAGCCCATCCATCCGTAAATCGGTGAATGCTTTTTGCCTTCTCCTGTGTGATGCTGGTGCCGCGTTTTTTATACAGCATCATAATTTCTTCACTGCTGAAGCTAAGCTGCTCTGCCGTAATGCGCTTAAGATGTCCTTTTATCCATAGTTCTGAAAAGCCGGGAGGAAGGTCGTTACGGCTGATCAGCACGATTTTAAAAGTCTCCGGGAGTCTTTTCAAGAAAATGAATAGCATATGCTGCACTTTATTATTACGGATAAAGTGCAGGTCATCAATCACAACAACAGCACGCTTCTTCTTCAATAACGCAGTTATAGCCCGGAGGGCATACTCATCCGGTGCGCTGTTAAACGCAGGATGTGACAGGATTTCGGAAAGAAGACTATTATGCGGCTGACATGAGCATAGAGCTTCACAGAAACGCAGGCAGAAATGAGCAGGATTATTGTCATACTCGTCAAGAGAAATAGTTGCTTTGGCACAGGAAATGCTGTCAAGCCATTGTCGGACTGCAACTGTTTTGCCGTAACCAGCAGGTGCACAGACATAGGTAATTCGCTCATTTGACATTTCTTCAAAAAGAGCCATGAGACTATCTCTGATTATCATGCTGTTATTTCTTGTATTCATAGTTTTACCCCTTTATAAAAAAAGTAAGCTAAAAGTACCATCCTGATGATGGTTACAAAGTTCCTTTTTTATGATAACATAATGGAAACCTTAACGCAACGGGAACCAAAAGTGCCAGAATGAAATAAAAAAGGAGGTCAAATGAAAAGAGGATACTTGTTACTGCTTGTGTTTGTATATCCATTTTTACTTACATCATGCGTACAAAAAGAGAGTGTGGTTTTGCCGGTTGTTGAAGATTATTACACAGAGGCAGCAGTAATTGAAAAAAGGGATTTAAAGCTGGGTGTTGCAGCCGGCCCTTATGGTGATATGTTTTCAGATGCAATTGAACCATACCTTATCCAAACAGGTTATACAGTTGAAATTATTCTTTATGATGACTATATCCAGCCAAATCTGGCGCTTGCAAACAATGAGATTGATTTAAATATGTTTCAGCATTATACATACCTTAATAATTTCAAATTTGAATATGACTTGGATTTAGCGGCTATCGTACGAATTCCTACGGTATCGATGAGTGTGTTTTCCCATAAATATAAATCTGTTGATGAAATAGAAGAGGGTGCTTCCATTTCAATTCCCGATGATTACACCAATCTTTCCCGTGCTCTTTGCATGTTAGATGCGGCGGGCATCGTTACAATAAATCCGTCCGTGGATAAAACCAAGGCAACGGAAGCTGATTTGATTGATAATACTAAAAATCTTCAGTTTTATACAATGAAAGCAAATAAACTGGCGCAGAGCCTTGATGATTTTGATTTATCAGTAATAAACGGCAACTTTGCATTTGCTGAGGGATTAGATTTGTCGGAGGCATTATATAACGAGTTGTTAACCGAAAGCTACATGAATGTTATAGTCGTGAAAACCGACGATTTGAATCAGCAATTTGTCAGGGATATTATTAATGCTGTTCATTCGGAAGAATTTGTTAACATAATAATTGAAACTGACGGTAAGTACAGTGGATTCCAGCGTCCACGTGATTTTTTAAATTATTAGTAAGTATTGAAGTGGAGCGTAATATGAATATTTCCAGAAGACTATTTATAGGTTTTACACTTATAACCGTTCTTGCTGTCATAGTCGGTGCTGTTGGGATTGCGGGCATGCAGGAATTGCGCAGAGCGGGGATTTCCATGTATGAACAGCAGGTTATGAGCCTTGAATATTTGGGAAGAGCCACGGGAGCACTCAAGCAAGTAAGACTTGATGGCCGCGAGGTGATTATCAACAGTTTTTATGACGATCAAAAAGGCGCTGCAGATGCCCAAAAACAATTTGAATCCAGTGCAAGAGAGTTTATTTATTGGATGGATGAAGCTTATGCGATTGCTTCAGCAGATGAATTGATAGAATTCCATGATATAATTATCAGACTTTTTAATGATATCTATTTAACCAACGCGGGAAAAATCAACAGCGCAAGTATAGCTGATATGCCCGACCATATTAATAATCTGGAGATAAAGGTGCTTCTTGCCTCCATCAATGATGTCAGCGATCAAATGGAAAGCCTGATTATCGGTATGATGGATCTGAACTCCGCTATTGCAAAGCAAACAAGCGATTACAATGATAAAATGACACAATATCTTATATTGGTGCAGTATTTTATGCTTACCGCTGCTATTGCAATTGCGGTTATTGTTTCGTTATATATTACAAAAAATATAACTGCTGCCTATATGACAATTGATAAACAAAACAAGACAATCCTTTCCAGTATAGATTATGCCGGTAAAATTCAAAATAACATGCTTCCGGCTGAGGAGGAGTTCAGGAAGGTTTTTTCGGATTATTCCGTCTTATGGAAGCCAAGGGATATTGTTGGCGGTGATATATATTGGCTTAAAAATTTTAATGAGGGTACAGTTCTGTGTGTCTGCGATTGTACCGGTCACGGAACCCCGGGTGCGCTTCTGACAATGCTTGTGGTATCTGCATTTGAGACCATTGTCAATGAAGCAAACTGTAAAGATACGGCGGAAATAATATGGAGGCTTGAACAGCGGCTTGTGGATGTTCTTCATGTAAATACACCGGAGCAGATTAAAAACAGGATCGATGATATTAAGGATGGCTGCGACCTGGCGGTTCTATTTATTGCAAAAGATGGAGATGTTACGTTATCTTCCGGAAATACCCACGTGTTTGTATGCAACGGTAAGGAAGTAACCCAGATAAAAGGGCAAAGAATCTATGTTGGCGAGGGTAGATTAAAGAGCAGGGATGATGTAAAGACTGTTAAAATCCCCGGGAATCCTGATAATAAATTCTATGTCGCTTCTGACGGCCTGTATGACCAAAAAGGCGGCGCACGTAACAATCCATTTGGGTATAGGACTTTTAAGCAGTTGATTCTGGAAAATCATAACGAAAAACAAGAAGTTATATCAGATAAAATCTGGGAAGCGTTTGAAAATTACAGGAGCAATGGAATCCGCTTGGACGATTTTGAGCTGATAACATTTAAACCATAGAATAGAACAGGAGGTAGTTGTGTGGAAGATTTATTCGCAAGAGAGCAGCAGATTCTTGATGATGGTGAAAGGTACTTGAATGAGATAAGGGAGGGTGCAGAATGGAGCATTGATGAGTTTGAAAAGCTTGTGAATGAATATAGCAGGATATTAAGGCAGCTGCGGCGCGTCACGAAAATTACGGATAGAACTACGATTGAATTGAACGCAGAGAAGCTTGATCTGCTTGAAAAGGTTCATTATGATGCACTCACGAGTATATACAACAGACGCTTTATGGAGGAAAGCCTGGAACGGATCATAAAAACCATATCCCGTTCCGGCAGTATGCTGGGTATTTTAATGATAGATATTGATTTTTTCAAGAGATATAATGATACATACGGACACAGCAGGGGTGACGAATGCCTGAAAGAAATAGCAGCAGTGCTGAATGACAGTATAACGAGAGCTGGCGATTTCGTGGCACGGTACGGCGGTGAGGAATTTATAGTTATTTTGCCCGATACCGATAAGAAAGGCACTTGTTTAATTGCGAACAGAATACTTGAAAAGGTGAAGGCCTGTAATATTCCACATGAAAAAAACGAAGTCGCGCGCTGTGTGACGGTTTCCATCGGGGCTGCAGTCAGCAGTACGAGACATACGCATACTGTCCAGGACTACATAAAACGGGCGGATGAGGCACTGTATATGTCCAAACAAAACGGAAGGAACAGATATACCTTTATAAATTAATAAAAGGAGGGTGTTGGATGATAGTCGATATGCTTGAATATTATAGCTTTATTAAGAAATTTAACATTGATATTATTTACAGCGGACCCCTGTGGGCAGAGGAAATTGAAAGTATCGGAGGAACATTGAAAAAACGAATGGAGTTTGACGAACTGCCGTTTTCCGCATCTCAGGCCGTGTTCTCAGTTTTTGTTGAGCAGATGAATAATATGTTGATGTATTCAGCTGAAAAGCAGCATTTTATTCATTCGGACAATCGATATTCAGAGATGTCAAAAGGCGTATTCATTCTGGGTGCGAAGGATAAAACCTATTTTGTACAAACCGGCAATGTAATAAAAAGTAATAGCGCAGAAGTGATAAAAAACCGGTTAGATTACCTGAACACCCTGAACAAGCAGGAGCTACGGAAATATTATAAGGAACAGATAAAAAACGAGAACGCAAACCCCGATAGCAAAGGCGCAGGGCTTGGTTTTATTGAAATCGCGAGACGCGCAGACTCTCAGATTGAATATAGCTTCATACCACTTGTGGGTGAACGGTCATTCTTTTCAATGTTTGTGACAATCGGACAAAGGGGGAATTGAAAATGGCATATTTTTTGGAAAAACAAAAGACAGGGTCAACGCCTTATGTCCTGATTAATGAAGAAAAAGGGTATATGAAATTTGAGGGGGACAGCTTTCACGAAAATGTCGCAGGCTTTTTTAAAGATGTAAATAACTGGCTCAACAATTACCTTAAAACCGATTTTACCCGATTTACATTTGACTTCCAGCTTGTATACTTTAACAGCTCCACAGCAAAGTTATTACTTAATATGCTGCTGGAACTGGATGAGCACGCCTCTGACAAACAAATAATCGTGAACTGGATTACAACGGAAGAAAACGATATTATTATTGAGTGCGGTGAGGACTTTCAAGAGGAAGTCAGTAATCTGGAGTTTAATCTGGTTATAATCTGAGCGTAACAACAGACTCAGTTCGCATCTGTGTCCGGCATTTTCTTTGCTATGAACAGGAACCAGATAAACAGCCATAAACCGCGTATCATGGCGCCCAGTGTAATGCCCAGCCATATGCCATTGATACCCAGGCTGGTGGCGGAAAGCAGATAAACAAGGGGTACCCGTATGATATTGCCGCTGATGCTCACAATCGAAGGCGGTATGGTCTTGCCGATCCCGCGCAGTATGCCGGCACTGTTGTATTCCAGACAGGCTACAATCTGACAGACCGCCAGTATTTTCATGTATGCAGCACCCATTTCCACTGCGGCAGGATCCGGAAGGAAAAGCCTGAAAATAAAACCGCCGCCAAAGAATAATACTGCAGTTATCACAATACCCCAGGCTGTCATAGTCAGCATTGAGATGCGGATGCCTTCATGTATCCGGCGCCATTTACCGGCACCATAGTTCTGTCCCATAAAGGCAGTGACCGCAGAAGCAAATCCACCTCCGATCAGCCAGGAAAGGGATTCAATCTGGGAGCCAACCCTCTGTACGGCCATGGGGGTCACTCCCCAGCCGGCTACAATTCTGGAAATGAGCATGGATAAAATGGTAAACAGCATGCTCTCCAGTACAATCGGCATACTCCATTTCATGATTTGCATTATCCTGTCTCTTTCCAGCCGGAATGTAAAACGGTAATCCGGAAACGGCATACGGCGGCTTTTCCGGATTGCAGCCAGGAAAAGGAAAGCCACCAGATATTGTGCCAGGCTTGTAGCTATGGCAGCTCCTGTGACACCCCATCCCAAAGTAAGGATCAGTATGGGATCCAGTATGATATTGGTAAGCAATCCCACTGCATTGATCAGAAAAGGGGTGCGCGAATTGCCGGAGGCATTAAAGGTACCTGTAATGGCAGACGATACATAGGCAGCAGGAATTGCAGCACCGGTTATGGCAAGATAAATAGCCGCATCTGCAGCAACATTTGGCTCCTGAATGTTAAAAAAACCAATCAAAGGATTCCGCAGAACAATCATAAGGCTTCCGAATACTGTACCCAGTATAACAGACAGCCAGAGAGAGGTCTGGGAATATTTTTTTGCTTCTTCCATGTCTTTTCTGCCAACGGACTGGGACACACCGATTTCCGAACCCATCCGGCCGATCATCATAAATGCCTGGGAAAGCCATAAAAACATACCGGCACTGCCTGTAGCGGCTACGGCGTCACTTCCCACCCGGCCCAGCCAGAACATATCTGTCAGATTATACAGCATTTGCATCAACTGTGTGCCCATAATGGGAACTGCAATCAGCAATAGTTTGTTTAAAATACCACCTTGTGTTAAATCATTTGTTTGTGCCGTTGTCTTAATCATTACGTGTCATCTCCTGTATTGTCTTATGCATGTAAAATTGATATTAGCAGGAAAGAGGATATAATGCAACAGTAATAAGATACTTCTGTAATAATTATCTAAAATGAATGAATTGTTACCAAAAAGCTGCATAATAAATGAGCCGACTATAATAATAATCAGCCCATTTATCTGAAAGACCATATTGATCACTTAATGATTATTCACCAATTGGATTATCGATAAGGGTTGCAGCTATAAATTCATGGAAATGCCCATCCGCTACTTCAGTATCATCATCAATAAAATGAATATGACGGGTATCGTTGCCCTGGCCGACTCTGATATCGGGACAAGTTTTGATGCATATGGGATGAAAATGTTCCTCATAAAAATCTGTTTTAGACTCAAATTTATGAATATGCCCGCCAGGTACCGGAATGGCTTCACTTGTAATGCCTGCAAAACGGTGGTTGTGCGGGTCATCCTCAAGCTCTGCGAGACGAACGCTGCCGACAACTTCATGAACGTGAGTTTGTTTTTCATCATTGCAATGACAAGGTCTGCAATTTCTCATTTACGTGCCTCCTTTCTAATAATTCTCATCCCTTTATTATATGAGGCAGTAATATATCTGCTATTATAAATCAGATAGAAATCAGATAGCAGAGCAAGATATATTTCTCTATATCTGGAACACTTGAATATTTTCTTTTAACTCTATGGAAACATTACTAAGTTCCTGTGCCAGTTCTGCGATGGATTCGATTGCCTCTGTAATGGATTGTACGGAGGAGGTAACGGAATTCGTGGCTTCCGAAGTTTCGGAGGCAACATCGGAAACAGAAGCAATTACTGCGGCAATTCCTTCCTTATTGGATTCCATGACAGACAGGGCATCTGTGACTGAATGGATAACCAGCGCAATCTCTGAAACAGAATGATCAATATTGGAAAAGGAAGACTTTGTATTGTTGACTGCTTCGGTCTGCCTGGAAATCAGGGAAGATACCTGCTGCATTAACCTTGCGATCACTGCTATTCCGTTTTGCACATCGGAAACCAGCGTCTGGATTTCCTGGGTAGACTGGTTGGATTGGACAGCCAGGTTACCCACTTCCCCTGCCACAACCGCAAATCCCCGTCCGCTGTCTCCGGCCCGGGCGGCTTCAATGGATGCATTTAATGCAAGCAGGTTGGTTTGTTCGGCAATCGTGGTAATTACGGTTAAAATAGTATCAATTTCTTTCGATTTCTCATTTAATTCCGAGACTTTTTCTGACATTTCCCGGACAACAGATGAGTTTTCTTCTGAAGTCTTTTCCAGTAATTTGACAGCATCCAATCCATTTTTAGTTACCATAGTGGTATCTTTGGAGGAAGAGTCCATATCAAGTGCATTTCTCATAATATCTGATATATTGTCAGAGAGAATATCCATCAGATTTACACCGGTTGAGGTTTCAGCATTCTGCTTCCTTGCATCCTCATGGATATTTGTCATGGAGTCATTGACCATAATAGTCATAGCTGAGGTTTCCTCAGAAGAGGCTGCCAATGTTTCTGAAGATGCCGCAAGGGTTTCGGAAACATTCGTAATATTAACGACAATAGTCTGAATCTCATCCAGCAGCATGTTGAATTGTAAAGCAATCCTGCCGATTTCATCCCTGGAGTGATTATCAATCCGTAAGGTCAGATCACAATTATCACTATCAGGCGGTTTGATCCGGTTCATAGTGTGCATCAGCTTTTTCATAGGCCGTCTGATCAATAGAATAATAAAAAATAAAATGAGGAGGACACTTATTATGGTAATAGCAATAACCAGACTTACCAGGGTACCGGAAATGGATAATGCCATTTCTTCCACTGAAGTAATGTTTTTCCCTAAAAATAAAATAATCAGATCGCCGTCTTTATTTAAAATAGGTGTATAGCCGCATATATACTGTTTACCCTGAATCTGTGTCTGCCCGATATATTGGTTGTTATGTACAGTCACTTCCTGAATCAGGCTTTCATCCGTTAAATCCGTGCCTATGATTCTTTCGTTACTATCGTTTAACAGCGTTGTCATAGACCTGGTAATTCCAATAAAAATGGTGATATCATGATCTATCATCTTTTTATAATCATCAACAAAAGATTCTGATGACAGGTTGTATCCCAATGTTACAGTAGCGATCGCTTTACCTGCTGTATCAATAACCGGGGAAGTAGCGCAGACATACACATTGTCACCGCTGATAAAAAAGTCAGAGTAAATATCTCCGCCAATTGCTGTTTGAAAGGGGGTAAACTCGTCTGCGTAATTAGTTCCGGTAAGCTCCGGATGGAGATTGTTGAAGAATACTGTTCCGTCTTCCCGAATGACCATAAACAAATCAAGGCCAAAGGCACTGGTGGCTGTCTCAGATAAGTCCTGAATGGATGTAAGATTATTGTCTTTGATAGAGCTGATGATTCTGGCCGATTCCTGAAACCACTCACAGGCATTGGAAGCAGATGTCTGCAGGGAGTATATCTCATCTGCCATATGATTGGACATTTCCCGCAGGTTATCTGTATAATCAGTTGTTAATTTTCCCTGTATCTGACTATTGGCTGAAAAGTATACGGCGATGATCAGGAGAATATTTATACAGATAATTGGAATGGATAGTTTTGTACTTAAGTTCATAATCGCCCTCCTTTGATTAAGTTTTTATAGTATTTAATCATCTTATCATAATTTTATATTTTTTTAAAGGGAAAACAGGTAATTAGTACAAAAATAAATAGTACTAAACGACTAGCAAAGATATGCAGGAAGGTACAGCTGTATAATAAATGTTAATAAGAGGGAATTCGTAACAGTTCAGCCTGGCGTCTGAATAGTTATAATGATCATAAATCTTTGATTCATCTATCATCGTGAAATAAATCAACAAATCATCTATCATCATGAGAAAATTGATTGACGATCTGTGGATTTATGTGTAAAATCACTTATGTAAGCACTTACATAGTAACCTGTGCTTAAAATATTGAACATAAGCAGCAGGATGGAACGGGGGATTAAGATGAAGTTACCGGTTTTTGAAAAGTATATAGAAGAACTGCTTGAGAAGAGTACTTTGGATATACCTGCCTGGAATATTGAAAATGCAAGAACGGGACAGAAGGCCGGGTGGAATTATGTGGACGGCTGTATGGTTCTGGCGCTGCTGGAAATCTTTCAGGCAGCGGGCGGAGAGAAGTATTATCATTTTGCCGATGCTTTCATTGACCACAGGGTAATGGACGACGGCAGTATCGCAGGGTATCAAGTGGAGGAATATAACATTGATCATATAAATGCCGGTAAGACATTGTTTGCTTTGTATGAAATTAATGGAAAAGAAAAATACAAAAAAGCAATCGAACTAATCTACAGCCAGGTACAGACCCAGCCAAGGACAGCAGAAGGAAATTTTTGGCATAAGCAGATCTATCCCAATCAGGTATGGCTGGACGGAATGTATATGGTACAGCCTTTTTATATGGAATATGAAACGGTGTTTAATGATAAGAAGAACTATGATGATATTTTCAGCCAGTTTGCCAATGTGGTAAATCATATGCGTGATTCTGTGACCGGACTGTACTATCATGGATATGATGCTTCAAGAGAAGTATTCTGGTGTGATAAAGAGACCGGATTGTCAAGGCATTTCTGGCTGCGGGCAATTGGCTGGTATGCCATGGCACTGCTTGATACGCTGTATAAATGTGATGCATCTGCCAGCCATAGGGAGGAGTATGAGAATCTGAAAAGGGTATTCGTATCCTTAATGGATGATATGCTGAAATATCAGGATGAAAGCGGAATGTGGTATCAGCTTCCGGCGCTGAAGGGACAGGAGCATAATTATCCTGAAACCAGCGGAAGTGCAATTATGGCATATTCTCTTTTAAAAGGTGTACGGCTTGGCTTCCTGCCTGAATCTTACAGGGAGTATGGTAAGAAAGCCTTTCAGGGAATATGCAGCAGATATCTGACGGAAAAAGACGGACACTTAAGCCTGGGCGGAATCTGCCTGGTGGCTGGGCTGGGTCCTGCTGATAATAGACGCAGGGATGGAAGTTATGCATATTACATGTCAGAACCCATTGTGGAAGATGATGCCAAGGGTGTCGGTCCGCTGCTTCTGGCTTATGCAGAGCTTCGCAGACTGAAAGATTAGACTTTCAGTGTCTGCTATCCCGCCAGGTGTATCCCAATCAGACAAGGATACCCAAATGCTCCAAAAGGATTTTTGCACCCATGACAATCAGGATAATGCCTCCGGCCAGCTCCGCTCTGGAACGGTAACGAGTGCCGAAAGTATTCCCAATTTTAACCCCTGCCATGGAAAGGAGAAAGGTGATGATCCCAATCTGCACGACAGCGGCAACGATATCAACCTGGAGAAAAGCCAATGTGATACCAACGGCCAGGGCATCAATGCTGGTAGCCAACGCCAGAAAAAACATGGTTTTGGCATTCAGGGAATCATCCGGTAATGATTCTTCTCCGGAAGTAAAGGCATTTTTAATCATGGATGCACCGATTAGTGCAAGCAGGATAAAAGCAATCCAGTGGTCAATGGAGGTAATATAGCTTTCGAAACGGCTGCCAAGCAGATAGCCGATCAGCGGCATAAACGCCTGAAAGCCTCCGAACCAAACCCCGACGATAATGGTTTTTTTGAGTGAGAGCTGCCGAATCGCAAGACCCTTGCAAATAGATACTGCAAAAGCGTCCATTGACAGGCCAACTGCAATGGCAAATAAACTGAATAAACTCATGGTTGCTCCTTTTCTCATATGGAGGGAAACAGTGCATAGTGAATCGCAAAGACTCATAGACAATAAGCGAAAATCCGCTGTTGTCTATGAGTCTCGTTATCACAATACAAAATTGGTGCTGCATCATTCGTATTGCTAGATAATACCAGATGACAAGAAATGCCATCATTGTGTTGATATTATCACAGCTGCTGCTGAAACTACTCCCTCACAGGT
>Ga0153941_1000452_pt1 | contig 18055 bp, 14 predicted proteins | sample TSNJ025MetaG_FD_104733 | JGI IMG/M metagenome (GOLD analysis project Ga0153941, IMG submission 104733) | Attine ant fungus gardens microbial communities from New Jersey, USA - TSNJ025 MetaG | ecosystem: Host-associated > Fungi > Mycelium > Unclassified | place: USA: New Jersey, Brendan T. Byrne...
ACCAGCCGGGCGTCGCGCTGCAAAGGGGCGATACGCTTATATCAGTAGGCACCACTTCCGCCAGCAGCCTGGAACTTCAAAAAGAGCAATACCGACAGCAGCTTGCCACTGCCAGGCAGGAATACGAGCTCTTGTTTGGGCCAAATGGAACCGCGATATCTGCCGAGGCCGCAGCTAAAAGCGAATACGACCTGGCAGTTAAGAACTACAACAATGCCCGGGCACTGGGAGAATTTGTTTCGGCAATGGAAGTAAGTACCCTGGAAACACAGATGAATCTGGCGAAACAGCTATATTTGCAAGCCCAATCCGTGAACGCAGAAAGCAACCGCGCTTATTACCGGGATATGATTGCTTCTTATGAGAAGCAGTTGACGGCAATGGAAGAAAGCATAACCTCCGGGGCCACGGTTATGCCTTACGACGGCGTTTTGTGGGAGCTATATACCGAAACAGGCGATTATGTGACAGAAAATCAGTCAGTTGCCAAGATTTATCGCCCGGCTGATTTACACCTGGAAGTATCATTGCTGACGGAAGATGCCATGCAGCTGGAATCGGGGCAGAAGGTCATCTGTAAATATGCCGATCAAAGTCAGGTGGAGGCAGAGGTCACTTTTATTTCGCAGATTGCCAGGCAGACAATATCCACGATTGGAATGGAAGAAAACCGCAGTACGGTGGAACTTATCCCGGCCGCCATCCCAGCCGGAATCGGGGCCGGTTATCAGGCGGATATCACCTTTACGATAACCGCTGCCAGTCAGGTACTGACGGTTTCCGCCAGTGCGCTGGTGCCGGTGGCCGGCGGCAGCGCGGTGTATAAGGTGGAGCGGGGGAAAGCGGTTCTTTGCCCGGTGGAAACCGGAAAAAAGAGCGGCGGCAGAGTAGAAATCAGGTCGGGACTTATGCCGGGCGATGTTATCATTGCTGATCCATATGACAGTTCGGTAAAGGAAAGCAGCCGGGTTAAGGCAGTGACTTAATGCGTATGGTTCCGGTAACTACTGGGAGTCATACCGTATTCCTTTTTGAATGCCCGCATAAAATTTTCCGGGTTCTCATATCCAAGACGCAGGCTGATACAATGAATACTGATATTGGTGGAAGTCAGCAGCATTTCAGCATGTTGAAAACGAATCTTTCTGACCAACTGTAAAAAGGAATATCCGGTATTTTTTTTAACGTAAGCAGAGCAGTAGGGAACAGAAAAGTTCAAATGCTTTGCAAGCTGGGACAGTGTAATGGCAGCATAATGCTCAGATATGTATGCCAGTAATGAGGTGTCATGGTGATTGGCTGTCGTCGGTGATTCTACTGTGTGTTTATGCTTGCGGACCAGTTTGCTGAAAAAGATGATGAGCATGCTGCTGATGATTCGATCGGAGTATTCATGATTCAGATACTGCTCTAAAAACATTTCCAGAATTAAGTTCCTGATTTCCAGGTCTTCCTGGGTGTGAAACAGGAGATAGGCGGCATGGTTTTTAATGTATATGCTGCTTAAGAAAAATTCGGAGATAATACTGTTATCCCGAAGCACATTAAAAAAGATATCCTCAATTGTGCTGCGACGCATCAGGATATTGATAATAATACTATGGTCATCATTGACCTGCAGGGAATGCTGCACCGAAGGGGAAACCAGACACAGGTCACCTTCCTTTAGCACCATATTCTGATGAAAGATATGGTGCGTGCATGTACCCGAGAGTACATAAATAATTTCAAAGAATATATGAGTATGTTCAAAAACAGGGGTATAGCGACTATGCTTACTTAAGTAAACACTCGTAGTTTCATTGATGTTAAAATACTGGTCATCTGACATTGCCTGCGGTATCCGCTCCGGAATCACATCCGGAACAATCAATCCCCGGGCATCCAGTTCGATAGGGTCAAGGCTTGCCAGGAATTGTGCCAGGATGTCAGGCGACTGGCGACTATGGTAATATTGCTTATAAAATAGTTCTTCTTCATTCATTTGATTCAGGTGGTCGAAAATCATGCTTATATTCATTAACAGCCCTCCGTGATATCGCCATATTTTCCGGCTATTTTAAGTTAATATAACACATGAAAAAATGATAGTCAAATCGATTAAATTTAACAATGGCTCTATTTACTGTTTTTGAGTATGATACAGGTAATATCATATTTAAATATGGAGATAGGAGAAGGCAATGATACGAATAAGTAAAGTAACCATGGATTATGTAACAGAGCTTACCGGTGTCAGCGAAATTCCCCAGATTGGCTGGGTTATTAAGGGTGATGGCAGGAATGAAAGACAGCAAAACTATCAACTGCAAATTGCCACGGATAACGAATTTCTGGAATTGTGTTATGACAGCGGGGTGGTAATGAGTGATCAGTCGGCACACATACGGCCGGAGATGGAACTGACATCCTTGACAAAGTATTTTGTTCATGTAAGTGTTACGATGGAGGATGGGCAGACGAGCGGCTGGAGCCAGCCGGTATACTTTGTCACGTCACTGTGCCGGAATGAGTGGAGTGCTGATTTTATTTCCGCAGACAGCGACATGGATGCAAGAAATTCAAAAGGGACCTATGTCAGAAAGCAAATTGTCTTAAAGAAACCGATGAAAGAGGCTTATATTGTCTCGACTGCACTGGGGCTCTATGAACTTTATATCAATGGCGAAAGAGTTGGCAGGGATGAACTCACACCAGGGTTTACCTCTTATCGGAAGCATCTTGTGTATCAGACCTATGAAGTGACCGGGCTGCTAAGGACTGGTGATAATGTGATCGGAGCCATGATCGGGGCCGGGTGGTATAAAGGCAAGATGGGCTTTCTGGGGAAATATAATAACTATGGTTCACGCAGTGCATTTATCCAACAGCTGCTTATTCGGTATACCGATGGCAGTTCCCAATGGATTGTCACAGATGAAACCTGGAAAGGGAATGACGCCCCCATTCTGTTTGCTGAGATTTATGATGGTGAAACCTATGATGCCAATCAGGAAATAACCGGCTGGTGTCAGGCCGGGCTGGATGACAGCCCATGGCGAACTGTAGAAGTAATACCCTATGACATGAGTGTTCTGGAAGCACAGGGAACAGCAACGGTAAAGGAAATTGAGCCGGTACCGGCCAGGCGGATTTTTAATACACCGGAAGGTGATCTGGTAATTGATTTTGGGCAGAATCTGACCGGGTGGATTCATGTTAAGGCTTGGGGTCGGGCCGGAGATGAAATTATGCTCCATTGCTTTGAGGTTCTGGACGCTGCCGGAAATGTTTATCTGGATAATCTGCGGGGGGCAAAGCAGCAGCTCCATTATATTTTTGCAGAAGAAAAAGAGGTTGAGTATTATCCGAGTTTTACATTTCAAGGCTTTCAATATGCAAAAATCAGTAAATATCCGGGAGAAGCAAAGCCGGAAAACTTTGTTGCCTATGCCGCGCATTCGGAGATGGGGAATACCGGTATGTTTGAGTGCTCCAACCCGCTGGTAAATCAACTGCAGCATAATATTCTCTGGGGCATGAAAGGGAACTTTGTTGATGTTCCCACCGATTGTCCGCAGCGGAATGAACGTCTGGGATGGACCGGTGATGCCCAGATTTTTTGCCGGACGGCCTCTTATTTAATGAATACATATCATTTTTATAAAAAATGGCTGCGTGATGTTGAGGTGGATCAAACACCTGAGGGTGGTGTGCCGCATGTGGTTCCGGACCTGCTTACCGGGCAGCCGGAGACGGAAAATGACTGGCTGTTGTCAAGGGGCACCCATTCAGCAGCGGCCTGGGCAGATGCGGCAGTTATCATACCCTGGGTTTTGTATCAGGTTTATGGCGATCAGGCAATTTTAGAAAAGCAGTATGCAAGCATGAAGAATTGGGTGGATTTTATGCGTACACATGCGGAAGATTATATCTGGAATTATAAACTGCAGTTTGGTGACTGGGTGGCATTAGATGCAGAAGAAGGCAGTTATTTTGGGGCAACGCCGAATGATTTGACCGGTACGGCATATTTTGCCTACACGACCGGATTATTTGCGAAAGCATGCAAGGTTCTGGAAAGAACGAATGATGCAGATTTTTACCTGGATCTGCATCATAAGATTGTGGCAAAATATCAGCGGACCTTCTTTGCAGCAGATGGAGCGTTAACGGTACAGACGCAGACCGCACACATCATTACCCTATACTTTAATCTGGTACCCAAGTCATTGATACCCAATGTCGTAGACGGACTGAAGCGGCAGCTTAAAAAAGAAAACGGCCATCTGGTGACCGGCTTTGTCGGAACCCCTTACTTCTGTCATGCGTTAAGTGAAAATGGCTGTACAAAGGAAGCCTATGATTTGCTGCTAAAGGATGATTTCCCTTCCTGGCTTTATCAGGTGAAGATGGGAGCAACAACAATCTGGGAACATTGGGACGGAATCAAACCGGATGGCAGTATGTGGAGTGCAGATATGAACTCATTTAATCATTATGCGTATGGGGCGGTGGGTGAATGGCTGTATCGGGTGTGTGCCGGAATTGAAATTGATGATGAAGAGCCCGGATATAAGCATATTATTTTTCAGCCGCAGACCGGCGGCGGGTTTCGTTATGCCTGGGGAACGTTTGAAGCCATATATGGACAAATTATATCCCATTGGTCGATGGAAGACGATATCATCAGACTGGAGTTTGAAGTTCCGGTCAATACAACGGCGACAATTTATACGGAGCCATGCAGAGAAATACTGGAGAGTGATGGGCTTTCATTCCGGAAATGCGAGAATGGGTATTCGGCAGAAACCGGTTCCGGGCGGTATGTAATTAAATACAGAAAAAATTGCTGATTTTTCCATACTAAGTGCTGGTATTTCTATGTTCCAAAAACGTGTTTACTGCTAAAATGATTGCAGTTGATACGTCGCGGAAGCGGCAGAATGGAGGAAAATATGAAATTAAAAAGGATTATGGCAATGTTTCTTGTGGGAGCAATGACCGTCGGAACACTTGCAGGATGCAGTTCTGGAAGCAGCACAACCGGGTCTCAAACGGCAGCGGCAGGTAATTCCGAAACGACTGGAACTTCCGGAGAGGCGAAAGAATTCGAGGGGGTTACCATTACTTTTTTTAAGGATACGGATTTTGCCGATGAAGGAATCAATGCCGTCATTGCATTAGCAGAAGAAAAGTATGGTATGAATGTGGAGATTGAACAGCGAGTTGGCGGTGCAGATGGTGACAACATCGTAAAGACCCGGCTTGCCTCTGGTGATATGGCTGACATTATGCTGTATAATTCCGGTTCCTTGTTGAATGCTTTAAATCCGGCCGAGTATTTCTATGGATTAAACAACGAAGACTTTATTCAGACCTACGATGAGACCTATCAGGAAACAGTCACTGTCGATGGTGTTACCTATGGAATTCCAGCTGCCTCCACCCAGGCCGGTGCGTTTCTGTACTACAAGCCGGATTATGAAGCGCTGGGATTGGAAGTGCCAAAGACCTGGGCAGAGTTTCTGTCTAACTGTGAACAATTGAAGGCAGCAGGGAGAACAGCTGTGATCGGTACATTTGGAGACAGCTGGACATCACAGGTTATCTTCCTGGGAGACCACTATAACATTCTTGCAGCGGAACCTGATTTTGCCAGGGAATTTGAGGCTGGTACAACCAAATATGCAAACACGGATGCCGGAGTAAAGAGCTTTCAGAAACTACTGGATGTCCGCCCGTACTACAATGAGGATTATCTTGCGGCTACTTATGATGACGGCTGTGATATGATTGCCAATGGAGAGGGCACACACTGGGCAATTCTGACCCAGGCACTTTCCAATATTTATGCCCTGTATCCGGAAGCAATGGAGAATATCGGCGTATTTGGGGTTCCTGGTGAAGATGCAGATGACGCCGGTTTAACGGTCTGGATGCCAAGTTCTTATTATATCAATAAAAACTCTGAGAATCTGGATGCCGTACTTGCTTTTATGAAGCTCTACATTTCAGAGGAAGGGCTTGATGCGTATGCACAAGTGTTAAAGCCGGATGGTCCTTACTGTATTCAGGGATATAATTTACCGGCGGACGCATATCCAGCCGTTAAGGATGATATGCAACGATTTTTCGATGATGAAAAAACCAGTGTTGCAATTGAATTTCAGACTTCTGTAAAAGGTTCCAACTGCCCGGCGATCTGTCAGGAAGCAGGTTCTGGTCAGACAACCGCCGGGCAGGCAGCTTCTGCTTACGATGAGGATTGCAAAAAACAGGCAGTTCAGCTGGGACTGGACTGGTAACAGCGGCGGAAGGAGAGTCTGGAAGGATGAATAAAAATAAAATTTATACCATGTGGTTTGTTGTGCCGGCTATGCTGATATTCAGTATTTTCTTTTTGATTCCGTTGGTAACATCATTGTTTTATAGTTTAACGGTGTGGGATTTTAAAAGCTATACGTTTGTCGGCCTGGATAATTTTAAAATGTTTTTTTCAGAGCGTTCTCTTAGTACCAGTCTGGGGCATACCTTAATTTATGCTTTTCTGACATGCGGACTGAAGGTGATATTGGCATTCTTTATTGCCATATTTCTGACCAGTGAGATAAAGTCCAGGAACTTGCTGCGTTCGATTGTATTCTTTCCGAATCTGGTCAGCACGATTGCCGTGGGAATTACGTTTGCAGCCCTTATGCATCCCACCAAAGGCCTGCTCAATCAGGTGCTTAGTGTATTTGGTATTGGCCGGATTGACTGGCTGGGCAACAGCAGTCTGGCACTTTATAGTGTGATTTTTACCGATGTATGGAAGGGGGTCGGAGTTGCAACTGTGATCTATATTGCCGGTGTGCAGTCTATTGACCGGGTATATTATGAAGCCGCATCCATCGATGGAGCAAATGGCTGGCAGCAGCTTCGAAACATTACCATCCCCCTGGTACGTCCGGCCATGAACTCGGTTATTATTCTCTCACTGATTGGCGGACTCCGATGTTTTGATTTGATTTGGGCAATGACAGGGGGCGGCCCCGGTTTTGCGACGGATGTTCTGGCATCCGTTGTATATAAACAGTATGCGGCCGGTTATTATGGATTGTCAACAGCAGGAAATGTGATTATGTTCCTGTTGATTGCAGCAATTGCCTATCCGTTGCAGCAATTTTTACTGCGAAGGGAGGAAGCATAGCATGAAAAGAAAAAAAAGGAAATTGCTTATTTGTGATATTATTGGATTGACCGTGGCATTTTTGGTTTTTATCATACCATTTCTCTTTATGCTGATCAATTCGCTGAAGGACCGGCGGGAGGCCAATAAACTTAGCTTATCCTTGCCGGAGGTATTCCAATGGAGCAATTATGGGGATGTATTGACGCATAATAATGGAATTGTCTTAACCGCATTTAAGAATAGCTTGATTATTACATTTTTTTCCGTAGCTATACTTATCGTTATTTGTGCGCTGGCAGGGTATGTGCTGCAGCGAAGAAAAGATCGTGGGATGGGCGTTGTGAATGCCCTGATTATGACCGGGTTAATGGTTCCGCCGGCAATTTTGCCGACCATTTCCCTGATGCAGGCCTTACACGTTTATAAAACACTATTTGGCATGATTATGGTGGAGGTTGCCCTTCAAATTCCCTTTACGATTATGCTGTACCGGGGCTTTATGGGTTCGATTCCGGTTGAGCTGGAAGAAGCCGGCTATATTGATGGCTGCAATCGCTTTCGGATGTTCACGACCATAATATTTCCCCTGTTAAGACCAGTGACGGCAACCGTGATTATACTGAATGCAGTGACAATCTTTAATGATTTTACCAATCCCCTGTATTTCCTGCCGGGTGCACAGAATTCAACCGTGCAGTTGACACTGTACAATTTTATGGGACAGTTTTCCAGTTCTTACAATTTGTTGTTTGCAGATGTGATTGTTATTACGATTCCGATGTTAATCCTGTTTATTATTTTCAATAAGCAGATTGTTGCCGGAATGGTTGCCGGAGCCGTGAAGGGCTGACGGTCTTGAGAAGAAAGAAAAGAGGAGGTGAGAGCATGCGTTTTCAGACAAAAATTATCGCCGGATATGCGGTGTTCATATTTACGCTTGCTCTCATTATTGGTTTTGCATATCATCGGTATTCGCTGGAACGCTATGAGCAGGTGGAAGAGACGAATATGCGGCTGGTTGCCGACCAGCTGAAATCACAGATGGAGGAGCGGATCAGCCGGATGGAGCTGGCAACGGAGTATATTCTGTCAGACCCTTATATTTTAGACAGCATCCGGATTCTGGGCTCTGCCAGCAAAGAGCAGGGACGGCCTTATATCGAAGAAGCAAAAAGTATGATTCGGGAAGGTATTAGCACGTATTATATCACCGATAATTTTTATCGGACAATCTGGTTCAATCAGGCTGGGGATATGTTTGCAGCCTATAACAATCCACTGGCCAGAAAGACAAAAACAGCGGTTGATTTTGAAAAAATGCCATATCTTGAGCAGACAATAGGAAATACCGGTAAACCAATTTTGATTAATGCACATGAGGACCCTTGGGGATTGTATGAAAATCCCCAGGTTTTTTCGCTGTTAAAAGTGATTCAGGGAAAAAATATGGGGTATATTGAAGTGCAATATCAGATTATTGATTTGGTGGAATTTCAAATCCCCAGAGAAACACTTTCTTACATGGTACTGATCAATGATAAGGAATTGCTCTATAGTAGTGACAGCGGGATCAGTCCGGATGATTTTTATCAAATACTGGACAGTCAGGAATCAGACAGCCAAAGGATATCCATGCCGGACCAGACGGTACTGGCGACCAAGGCCATATCAGGGGAGTATCCGCTCACGATACTTGTATTTGAAGATATGGATTCCATTAATGCCGGAAGCTCATATATCAAAGTCATGACCTTTGTAATAGCACTGATATTTTTCCTGATCTCCATGATGTTTGTTGTATTACTTTCGCAAATTCTGACAAAACCCCTGCGGCAGCTGCGGGCGGTGATGGAGCATACGGAACTGGAAAATCTCGGAGAGGATATTAAGCTTGAGACATCAAATGATGAGATACAGGCGTTGTCGGTATCCTATCAGGAGCTGATGATAAGGCTGGATGAATCAATTCAGAAGGAACAGCAGTTATCAATGCTGCAGTTACAGGCACAATTCGACTTGCTGCAGGCACAGGTCAATCCACATTTCATCTACAATGTGCTGAATATTATTTCTGCCAGAGGTATGACAAATGATGATGACCTGATTTGTGAGATCTGTGGTTCGCTGGCATCTATGCTGCGGTATGCGACCAGCAATAAAACACGGTACGCCACGGTTGGGGAAGAACTGGAGTACCTGGAACAGTACTTCTACCTGTTAAAGTGCCGGTATCAGGACAAAATCGAATTCAGGATCAATGTGGAAGCCGGAATACGGAGTGAACGGATACCTAAAGTGGCGTTGCAGCAGATTGTTGAAAATTGTATCAATCATGGTTTTGAACACAGCGTTAATCAAATGAAGGTGACATTAACCGGTTGGAAAAGTGACGGCTATTGGTATGTGAAAGTCCATGATAATGGTCAGGGCTTCCATCTGGAAGTGCTGACAGAGTTGAAGGCAAAGATGGAAATGATTCGGCAAAAGGTACTGAAGGAACGCAATAACATGGAACTCGAAATTGGCGGGATGGGACTGATCAATACCTTTACCAGATGCTTACTGCTGTATAATGGCGAAATGACTTTTTCCATTGAAAATTTCAGTGATGGTGCGGTTGTTATATTGGGGGCAAGGTGTGAGAAGGAGTAAAGGATGTATCGAGTGATTGCGATTGATGATGAGCCTGTTGCATTGGCACATATATGTTCCATTATTGAGAAGAGATGCCCGGATTTTAAAGTGATTGAAACTGCTGAAAATGGAGTGGAGGCGCTGGATAAAGTCCGCCGGCTGCATCCGGATCTGGTGGTTTCCGATGTCAAAATGCCACTGATGAACGGAATTGAATTGGTAACGGCAATCAGGCAGGAACTGCCGGATATTTATTCGGTAGTTGTCAGTGGATATCAGGATTTTGAATATGCCCGCGGGGCAATGCAGTCGGGAGTATGTGATTATATCCTAAAGCCGGTTATCCCCGCAGATGTGCAGGCGGTATTGGAGCTGGTGGCGGGAAAATTAAAGGTTGATTATTATCAGGCCCGGAATGATATTATCCGAAAATTGTGCAACGGTATGGAATGTGATAACGAGGCAATTGAACGGTATTTCCCATATGAACGGTATTATGGGGCAATTATCCGCAAAAACGGTCTCCCTAAACGGTTTTCAAATATCGGTAATATGGAGATTTATTCCGATGTAAATGAACTGATGACGGTATATGGAAGAGATGAAATGGAAGCACTTTATATTATTCCACAGGAAATGCTGACCGGAACCAGTTTTCATGAATATATTCGGAAGGTTCAGGAAAAATCAGCGACGGCTGACCAGTATAGTACACTGGTTTTCAGCGGTGACAGTTTTCCGGTTGATGAGATGCAGCAGGTGGTAAAAGCATGTTATCGGGGACTGGATACGGTAACGGTGGTGGGGTATACTCAGGCCAGGGAGCTAAAATCGGTAAAAGAGATTGTCTATAAACATGGTGAGATTAACTATGTGCTCAAACGGTTCGAGTATCGGCTTAAGGAGCATCAGATCCATAAATTGAAAAAAGAATTGTATGAATTATGTAAAATATGGAAGGATGAGAAAAAACCGCAGCTGTGGATGGAATATGTGTTCAGACAGATTCTTTATATCTTCCGAAAGCACAGTGAAGATTCCGTTTCGCTGACAGAGTGCGAATATATGCTTGAAGACGCTTTCTTTTATGCGGCCTCGGCAGATATACTGATTGAGAATTTATTTGAAATTATATTTCATTCAATCCAGGAAAAGCAGATTTCTGCCAAAGTAGATTCACCCGAATTTTTCGCCCGTATCTGTAATTACATGGAAGAGCATCTGGCTGAAAATATTTCCCTCCAACTGGCCTGCCGGCAATTTGGAATTTCGCAGACGTATCTGAGCAGAATGTTCAGGAAGTATGCAAATCAATCCTTTAACCGTTATTTCATCGAGCTGCGGATGGAGAAAGCAATGCAGTTGATGCGGGAAAATCAGGATCTTTATGTAAAAGATGTGGCTTTGCTGGTTGGATATACGGATCAATTTTATTTCAGCAGAATTTTTCGGTCATATACTGGTAAGTGTCCCTCAGATTATTTGGAAGAAATATAGGGTTTTGTCTTTTTTTGTGGTATACTATTACCATTATGTTGCATAGGAGGAACTCACATGACCGATGGTTTTTTTCGTGTAGCTGCGGCTACACCCAAGATAAAGGTTGCTGATCCGGTCTATAACCGGGAGCAGATTTGCGGTCTGATCGAACAAGGTGCCGGTGAAGGCGCCGGAATTATGGTATTTCCCGAACTTTGTCTGACCGGGTACACCTGCGGCGATCTTTTTTTGCAGTTTCCGCTGCTAAACAGCGCCAGACAGGAATTAAAAGAGGTGATTCAAGCTACAAAAGGAAAGCAGATGCTGGTATTTATAGGACTCCCCTGGGAATATGGCAACAAGCTTTACAATGTGGCGGCGGCCATTTGTAACGGCACATTGTTAGGACTGGTGCCAAAACTGAATTTACCAAATTATTCGGAATTTTATGAACTGCGCCATTTTACCAGAGGTATGGAGACACCGGTAATGGTGGAATGGGAAGGCAGTACGGTGCCGATGGGAACGGATTTGCTGTTTTCCTGCACCGATGTACCGGGACTTACGGTAGCTGCTGAAATCTGCGAAGATGTATGGGTGCCGAATCCGCCCAGTATTCGTCATGCATTGGCTGGTGCGACAGTCATTGTCAACTGTTCAGCCAGTGATGAGGTGGTTGGTAAAGATACTTACCGCAACAGTCTGATTTCCGGCCAATCGGCCCGGCTGATTTGTGGCTACATCTATGCCAATGCCGGGGAGGGAGAATCAACCCAGGATCTGGTCTTTGGCGGCCATAACCTGATTGCCGAGAATGGTACTACGCTGGCAGTGTCCAAACGATTCTGTCCGGAAACCATCTATGCGGATCTGGATTTACAACGCTTAAATAGTGAGCGGCGGCGGACGACAACGTATCCGGAATGCGATAATTATGATTATCAGACGGTTCCATTTGCCTTGAACGGCGACGCGATGGAGCAGAAGCAGCGGGAAAAGCTGCGGCGCTTTATTGATCCAAAACCCTTTGTTCCGCACGATGAAGCGGAACGGAAGAAACGCTGTGAAGAGATTCTGACGATTCAGGCACTGGGCCTGAAAAAACGGCTGGAGCATACCGGCAGCAAATGCGTGATATTGGGAATTTCTGGTGGCCTGGATTCAACATTAGCGCTTTTGGTGGCGGTGAAGACCTTTGATATGCTGACGCTTCCTCACAATCAGATCGTGGCAGTGACGATGCCCTGCTTTGGCACGACCGACCGCACCTGGCAGAATGCCTGCCGGATGGCGGAAAAATTAGGCGTGGCGCTGCGTGAAGTGGATATCCGTAAAGCAGTGCTGCAGCACTTTGAAGATATTGGACATGATGCGTCGGTCCACGATGTAACCTATGAAAATGCACAGGCCCGGGAACGTACTCAGGTCTTGATGGATATTGCCAACCAGATGGGCGGCATGGTAATCGGCACCGGCGATATGTCGGAGCTGGCTCTGGGCTGGGCCACCTATAATGGTGATCATATGTCCATGTACGGGCTCAATGCTTCGGTGCCCAAGACCCTGGTTCGTCATCTGGTCCGCTATTATGCTGATACTTGTCAGGAACAGGAACTGGCAGCGGTGCTGTATGACGTTTTGGATACTCCGGTCAGTCCGGAATTGCTGCCGCCGGAAGATGGTGTGATTGCCCAGAAGACGGAGGATCTGGTGGGACCTTATGAATTGCATGATTTCTTCTTGTATCATATTTTGCGGTTCGGTTATATGCCGTCCAAGATTTACCGGATGGCGGTGCAGGCTTTTGCCGGAGAAGTGGAGGGTGTGGAAAGGTATGATGGCGAAGTGATTTTAAAATGGCTGGAGGTGTTTTACCGCCGTTTCTTTTCCCAGCAGTTTAAACGTTCCTGTCTGCCGGATGGTCCCAAGGTCGGTTCGGTAGCGGTATCGCCCCGGGGCGATCTGCGGATGCCCAGTGATGCATCGAGACGTGTCTGGATGGACGACCTGGAGCAGCTTAAAGGGAACGTGTTGACGGAAAGGATTTCCTCATGATAACCAGTACAGCCAATAAACAGGTGAAGTTTGTCAATGCCCTGATAAAAAAAGCAAAGACCCGCCGGGAAGAGGATTTGTTTGTCGCCGAGGGAATCCGCATGTGCGGGGAGATTCCGCGGGAACGGATCCATACATTATATGTCTCGGAAAGCTTTCAGAAAACTGCTGAAGGTGCGGTGATGGCCGCCGGGGTGCGGCGGGTGGAAGTAGTGTCGGAGGAGGTTTTTAAGGCTTTGTCGGACACACAGACGCCGCAGGGCGTATTGGCGCTGGTAAAGCAGTCACATTACACCTTGGCTGATATGCTGAAGAAACCGGCCTTGCTCTTGATCCTGGAAACATTGCAGGACCCCGGCAATCTTGGCACCATCATCCGGGCCGGCGAAGGAGCCGGCGTAACCGGTATCATCATGGACAGCCTTACTGCCGATATTTATAATCCTAAGGTGACCCGTGCCACCATGGGTTCGATATTGCGGGTGCCGTTTGTATATACGGAAGATTTACCGCGGACATTGACAGAATTGAAAAAAAATGGAATTTATTTATATGCCGCTCATCTGCAGGGTGAGAATAATTATGAACAGGAAGAATATACTGGTAATACCGGCTTTTTAATTGGCAATGAAGCCAATGGCCTAAGTGATACCGTCACCGGTCTGGCCGATTGCTTCATTAAGATTCCCATGGCTGGCCGGGTGGAATCTTTAAATGCCGCAGTAGCGGCTTCGGTTCTGATGTACGAGGCGGCCAGACAGCGGCGGAAAGTAAGGAAATCGTAAGATGCCAAAACAGAAAGATGGCGGACTAATGTTGTATATTTAATGAAATTATAGTAAGATATACATGAGTGAAGAAAAAGGAGGTTATCGTATTGACATCCGTATATTGGCTGATAGCTTTTGTGATATTGATCGGAATTGAGATTGCCACCATGGCGCTGACTACGGTCTGGTTTGCCGGCGGCGCATTTGTAGCGTTCCTGCTGTCGTTATTTGGCGTGAGTGTAGAGATTCAGCTTTCAACGTTTGTGATTTCTTCTTTTCTGCTTTTGTTCCTTACCCGACCGTTTGCGGCGAAGTACATCAATAGTAATACGGTCAAGACCAATGTGGACAGTCTGATTGGCCAGAAGGCCCGGGTTACCGCGGAGATTAACAATCAACTGGAAACCGGTGCGGCGATGGTAGGCGGACAGGAGTGGACCGCAAGATCACTGGAAGATGATAAAGTCTGCCCAGAGGGAATGATGGTGGAAATCAGAAAAATTGTTGGCGTAAAATTAATTGTGACAGAAGCACAAGAGGAGGCATAAGATGATAATTTTTTTAGTTATAATTGCAGTCGTTATTTTGTTGGTGGTTGTTTCCTGCATTCGGATCGTTCCGCAGGCGACAGCGGTAGTAGTAGAACGCCTGGGCGCTTATCAGGAGGCATGGTCGGTCGGATTGCATTTTTTAATTCCGTTTATTGACCGTGTGGCCAAGAGAATGACTTTAAAGGAACAGGTAGTCGATTTTGCGCCGCAGCCGGTAATTACCAAAGATAATGTTACCATGCGGATCGATACTGTCGTATTCTTTCAGATTACGGATCCGAAGCTGTTTGCTTACGGTGTGGAGAATCCGATTATGGCGATTGAGAACCTGAGCGCCACGACCCTGCGTAATATCATCGGTGATCTGGAACTGGATCAGACCCTGACTTCCAGAGAGACAATTAATACTAAGATGCGTGCTTCCCTGGATGTGGCAACCGACCCATGGGGTATTAAGGTAAACCGGGTTGAGTTAAAGAACATTATTCCGCCGGCGGCCATTCAGGATGCCATGGAGAAGCAGATGAAGGCTGAGCGTGAACGCCGTGAGTCCATTCTGCGGGCGGAAGGTGAGAAGAGATCTACGATTCTGGTGGCGGAAGGTAAGAAGGAATCGGTGATTCTGGATGCCGAAGCAGACAGACAGTCGGCGATCCTGCGGGCCGAAGCAGAAAAAGAAAAGCGAATCAGAGAAGCCGAAGGTGAAGCAGAAGCAATTCTGAAAGTGCAGCAGGCGAAGGCTGATGGGATCCGTTTTATCAAAGAGGCCGGAGCCGATTCGGCAGTTCTGCATATCAAGAGCCTGGAGGCATTTGCCGAAGCGGCTAATGGAAAGGCAACGAAGATTATTATTCCTTCGGAGATTCAGGGTCTTGCCGGTTTGGCAAAATCGATTTCCGAGGTAGTGAAAGATGGGGAAGAGAGCAGATAATTGCTCTTTTTTCTCTTTTCCAAACACGCCTGAAAAGTCAGACTTGCATGCCGTTTTAGAACATGTTATATTAAGTATTATCATTATTTGGACAGAAATGGACAGACGGAGGAAAAAAAGATGAATTTGAAAGGAAGACATTTTTTGACGCTGAAAGATTTTACATCGGAGGAGATTACATATCTGCTGGATCTGTCGGCGGAGTTAAAGCGCAAGAAGAAGGAAGGCATTCCGGTGGAGCACTACCGTGGCAAGAATATTGCCTTGATTTTTGAAAAAGACAGTACCCGTACCCGGTGTGCCTTTGAAGTGGCCGCCCATGATATGGGGATGGGGACTACCTATCTGGGACCGTCCGGTTCGCAGATCGGTAAGAAAGAGAGCATTGCTGATACCGCCAGAGTTCTGGGCCGAATGTACGATGGTATTGAATACCGCGGATTTGGGCAGGATATTGTAGAGGAATTGGCAAAATATGCCGGTGTGCCGGTGTGGAATGGCCTGACCAATGAGTATCACCCGACTCAGATGCTGGCTGACTTGCTGACAATTCGGGAGCATTTGGGCCGGTTAGCCGGACTTAAGCTGGTATATGTAGGGGATGCCCGTTATAACATGGGGAATTCTCTGATGATTGCCTGTGCCAGGATGGGTATGCATTTTGTGGCCTGTACATCGGCAAAATATTTCCCGGATGCGGGGCTGGTGGCTGAATGTGAAGCATATGCCAAAGTCTCTGGCGGTTCGGTTACCCTCACCGAGGAGGTGGCGGCCGGAACGCAAGGAGCCGATGTGATCTGTACGGATGTATGGGTATCGATGGGTGAGCCGGATGCGGTCTGGGAAGAGCGTATTCGTGAGCTGAGTCCTTATAAGGTCACGTCAGAAATGATGAAAAATGCGGGTGAGCAGGCGATTTTCCTCCATTGTCTGCCGGCGTTCCACGATTTAAAAACAACCATTGGCAAAGCGATGGGAGACCGTTTTGGCATTACCGAAATGGAGGTTACGGAGGAGGTATTTGAATCTTCGGCCTCAAAAGTGTTTGACGAAGCGGAAAATCGGATGCATACGATTAAAGCAGTGATGGCAGCAACTTTGGGAGAGTGATGATGTACATGTATGAGAAGAGGAAAAACCCACGGAATACGGAGCTTTTGCTGGATTTGCTGCACATTGTGATTGGCATACTGGTGGTGGTTCTTGCGGTTCTGGCTTTTCTGAACCCGGACGCCAACCAGTTCTTATTTCCGTTTATATTTTTCCTGGCGGCATTGCTTAATGGCGTGAATGGCTGGTTTAAACTAATAGACTCCGGGCGGAATAAGAGAAAAAAGATAAGCAGCATTTTGTTATGCACCATTGCCGGCGGCTTATTTCTGTTGGGAATTCTAAGTGCATCCAGTATCTGGAGGTGAAATTGAAAACTGAAGTTTTAAGATATCTGAAAGAGGCGGATGGTTATCTTTCCGGACAGGAACTGTGTGAGCGTCTGGGCGTGTCAAGGACTGCGGTCTGGAAGGTGATTCGCCAGCTGACTGGGGAAGGATATGAGATTGAAGCGGTCCGCAACCGCGGATACCGGCTGGGCGGCAGTGATGATGTTTTTCAGCAGACGGAGCTGCAAAGTGTCATTCGGACGAAGACGGTTGGACAGAATCTGGTTTTCCTGGAGGAAGTGGATTCGACCAATAACCGGGCGAAGCAGCTGGCTGAAGCCGGTGCCCCGGATGGAACGTTGGTGATTGCCCGGCAGCAAAGTGCCGGAAAAGGCCGGCGCGGGAAGACCTGGGAATCCCCGGCAGCGGGCGGGATCTGGATGTCGCTGCTGCTTCGTCCGGCGATTACGCCGGACCGGGCTTCGATGCTGACGCTGGTTGCCGCCCTGGCAGTGGCGGAGGGCATTGAAAACACCTGCGGCCTGTCGGCCCTGATCAAATGGCCCAATGACCTGGTTTTGAATAAAAAGAAAATCTGCGGGATTCTTACCGAGATGAGTGCCGAGATCGATTGCATCAATCATGTTGTGATCGGAATCGGGATCAATGTGAATATCAAAGAGCTTCCGGACGAGTTAAAGGGGGTGGCCACCTCACTTTATCTGGAAACCGGCAAAACCTTTCCCCGGTCGTTGCTGACAGCAGCAATCCTGCAGGCCTGGGAAACCTGTTATGAGCTTTTTCTGCAGACAATGGACCTTTCTGCTTTGCTGGAACGCTATCATCAGCTGCTGGTGAACCGGGACAAAGAAGTACGTGTACTGGCACCTGGCGGGGCCTATGATGGTATCGCCCGGGGAGTTACCGCAACCGGTGAACTGTTGGTGGAGAAAACGGATGGGACGATGACAGAAGTACTGTCTGGGGAAGTATCGGTCAGGGGAATCTACGATTATGCGTGATTCCTTTTTCTGACGCTTTTTGACAGCATGAATCATTGCCCGTGAAAGTAGAAGGTTAATAAACAACATGGAAAAAACAAA
>Ga0153941_1000453_pt1 | contig 18052 bp, 15 predicted proteins | sample TSNJ025MetaG_FD_104733 | JGI IMG/M metagenome (GOLD analysis project Ga0153941, IMG submission 104733) | Attine ant fungus gardens microbial communities from New Jersey, USA - TSNJ025 MetaG | ecosystem: Host-associated > Fungi > Mycelium > Unclassified | place: USA: New Jersey, Brendan T. Byrne...
GAAAATGAAATCCATTGGAATTTCATTTTCATATTCTTCCGGGTTTTCGTGAGGGCTGTTTGGGGCGCCTCTGGCGGCATGGTATGTCATTTTTTGTAGGGATATTGAGTGTTTTGAGGGTTTGATTATTTGTATTATATGGGGAATTCTGGAGGGTGGTTTTTTTTTATTGGATGGCTGTTATGATTTCTGCGGCCATTTTGGGTTTGTTCATGGTGTAGATATGGATGCCGTCTACTTGGTTTTGTTTTAAATCTTGAATCTGGCGGATGGCGTAGTCAATTCCGGCTTTTCGCATTTCTTCCGGATTTTCTCCATAGTTGGCTATGATATCAGTCAGTGCTTTGGGAACACTGGAACCGGAAAGTGATATGGTGGTGCCGATTTGTTTTGCGGATGTAATCGGCATAATACCGGCGCAGATGGGAATTGTGATTCCTTTATTTCTGGCACGATCTCTGAATTGATAGAAATAATCGTTATCGAAGAATAGCTGTGTGATCAGGAAGTCGGCTCCGGCATCCTGTTTTTCTTTTAGGTGCAGCAAATCGGTTTCCATGCTGAAGCATTGGTAATGTTTTTCGGGGTAACAGGCTCCGGCTATGTGCAGATCGGTATTTTGCTTTAGGTAAGAGACCATGTCGCTGGCAAATTCAAAATCCCGCTTATCAAATTGTTCATCAGTCATATCTTTGGGGCGGTCTCCCCGCAGCGCCAGTACATGATTGATATTCTTTTGTTTTAGTTCTTCATAAACTGCAAGAAGCTCCTCTTTCTTGTTCCCCACACAGGTCATATGAGGCAGTGCTGTAATATGCAATTGATTCTGGATATACGAGGCAAGTTCTATGGTTTTTTTGGAACGGCTGCCGCCGGCTCCGTATGTAACGCTGATAAAATCAGGCTGCAAGGCCCCCAGGGAATCCAGTACTTCAAATGCGGATTCTAATTCTCCTTCTTTTTTAGGAGGGAATACTTCAAATGACAATGTGTTTTGCTTTTTCCATAAGTTTTGAATCATAATATTTCGTTATTAACTCCTGTCATAATGTTTTGCTTGATTTTGCAATAAGAATATCGTAACATGAAGTAGATTGTTTTTCAAGAAAGATCGTTTTGGGAAAGGAATAAAAATGAGTGATATGACACAAGGATTTCAGGGTACATCAGATTATGTGGCAAGTGAGGAGCTGATGGCAAGCGTGAATGTTGCGGTTGCATTGAAGAAGCCGCTGTTGATCAAGGGAGAACCGGGAACCGGTAAGACTATGCTGGCAGAGGCAGTGGCGCGTTCTTTGAATAAGTCTCTGTTTGTCTGGAATATAAAATCAACTACCAAGGCACAGGAAGGGCTGTATGTGTATGATACCATTCAGCGTCTGTATGACGGGCAGTTTGGGGAAGAGGGTGTGGATGATATTGCCAGGTATATTAAGCTGGGTAAGCTGGGAGAGGCATTTGAGAGTGAAGAGCAGGTGGTTCTGCTTATTGATGAGATAGATAAGGCGGATTTGGAATTTCCCAACGATCTGTTGTGGGAGCTGGATCAGATGGAATTTTATATTAATGAAACCAGACGTACAGTAAAAGCGAAAAACCGTCCTATTGTGATTATTACCTCCAATGCGGAAAAGGAACTGCCGGATGCTTTTTTGCGCCGCTGCATTTTCCATTATATTGATTTTCCTTCTCCTGAGCTGATGGAGGAAATTGTGCGGGTACATTATCCAAAAGTGGAGGATAATCTGCTGAAGAACGCCATGGAAGCTTTTTATGATATCCGGGCAATCCGGGATATCCGCAAGAAGCCCAGTACATCTGAATTGATAGACTGGCTGAACGCCCTGCAGCTCGGCGGCATTAAAGCCGAGACCATAAAGAAAAGCCTGCCTTTTGTGGGTGTGGTTGTGAAGAAGGATGAGGATCTGGAAACGCTGCAAAGGTATAGGTAAATCTAAAAGCGGCAGAGGAGAGCTTTTATGTTTAAAGATTTTTTCCACACACTGAGAAAAAAGGGACTTCCTGTGACGCTGGGTGAATGGCTGACCCTGCAGGAGGCTTTGGATAAAGGGCTGTGCGGAAGTTCTCTGACACAGTTTTATTATGTATCACGGATGATATTGGTTAAAAGCGAAACAGAGTATGATAAATTTGATATTGCTTTTGAAGAATGTTTTAAAGCTGCACAAAAGGAAACAGAGGTTGGTTCCCAGATGCTGCGCTGGCTGGATAAGTCGGACATGATTGAGCTTGCCCATGAAGAAGCCAGAGATCACATGAATAAAATGGAAGATCTGCAGATTGATAAGGAAGATGTGGAAGAGACCTTCCGGCAGCGGCTGAGAGATCAGGACAGTGAGCATAATGGCGGCAGTTACTGGATTGGCACCATGGGCAAGACTTCTTTTGGTAATACAGGCGGTAATGTGGGCGGCGTCAGGGTTGGCGGCAAGACTGGATACCAATCAGCATTTTCCGTAGTGGGTGCCAGAAAATACAAGGATTTCAGAGATGACAGAGTGCTTGATCCCCGGCAGTTCCAGCTGGCCTTTCGTAAGCTGAGACAATTTTCCAGCAGGCTGGATATTCCGGAGACCGAGCTGGATATTGATAATACGGTGGACAAGACCTGCAATAATGGCGGATGCCTGCAGATTGTCATGAAAAAGCCCCGCAGGAATGCAGTTAAGTTATTATTGCTGATGGATTCCGGCGGTACCATGATTCCCTACAGCACCTTACTGAATGATGTATTTCAGGCTGTACACAAATCCAATCACTATAAGGATGTAAAAACTTATTATTTCCATAACTGTATTTACAGTAAGCTGTATAAGACACCGGAATGCGAAAACGGAGACTGGGTTGATACAGAATGGATGTTCCGGAATCTGGACAGCGATTATAAAGTGATAATAGTGGGAGATGCCGCCATGGCACCGGAAGAGCTTTATTCTGATACCGGCAATTACCGCGGTCCCAACGACGGACTCAGCGGTTATGAATGGCTGACCCTGATCAAACGGCATTATAAAAAAATTGTCTGGATGAATCCCAAGATGGCACCCGGGCAGGCTCCCTGGCGGGAGGCTGAGACAGCAATCAAGGAACTGTTCCCCATGTACAAACTGACAGTTGACGGATTGAACCAGGCTATGATAAAACTAATGGTGAATTATTAAATAACAAAAGGAGTACGTACAGTGACTATTTTTGATGAACTGAAAGCAAGGGGCTTATTGGCCCAGTTAACGGATGAAGAAGAAATCAAGGAATTGATCAATGCAGGAAAAGCTACTTTTTACATTGGATTTGACCCCACGGCGGACAGCCTTCATGTGGGACATTTTATGGCGCTTTGTCTGATGAAACGCCTGCAGATGGCAGGAAATAAGCCTATCGCCCTTTTAGGAGGCGGTACGGGTATGATTGGCGACCCTTCAGGCCGTTCCGATATGAGGTCTATGATGACAAAGGAAAATATAGACCATAATATAGACTGCTTTAAAAAGCAGATGAGCCGTTTCATTGACTTTTCCGAAGGCAGGGCACTTATGGTAAATAACGCCGACTGGCTTCTGGCACTTAACTATGTGGAGCTTCTGCGGGAAGTGGGTTCCCATTTCAGTGTGAACCGCATGCTGACAGCAGAGTGCTACAAACAGCGTATGGAAAAAGGACTCAGCTTCCTGGAATTTAATTATATGATCATGCAGAGCTATGATTTTCTGGTGCTTTATGAAAAATATGGCTGTAATATGCAGTTCGGCGGTGATGACCAATGGAGCAACATGCTGGGCGGTACAGAACTGATCCGCCGGAAGCTTGGAGAAGATGCCTATGCCATGACCATTACCTTACTTCTGAATTCAGAAGGCAGCAAAATGGGCAAGACCCAGAAGGGAGCGGTATGGCTTGACCCCAATAAGACCTCGCCCTTTGAGTTCTATCAGTATTGGAGGAATGTGGCTGATGCGGATGTATTGAAATGTATCCGCATGCTGACTTTCCTTCCCCTTGATCAGATTGCAGAAATGGACAATTGGGAAGGCCGTCAGTTAAACCAGGCGAAAGAAATCCTGGCTTATGAATTGACTACTTTGGTTCATGGAGAAGAGGAAGCCCTGAAAGCACAGGAAAGCGCCAGGGCATTATTCACCAGCGGCAATGCACAGCAGATGCCTTCCTGTGAACTGACAGAAGAAGATTTTAAGGATGGCAGCATTGATATTCTCGACTTACTGGCAAAGTCCGGACTTACATCCTCACGATCAGAAGCACGCCGGGCAGTGGAACAGGGCGGCGTTACCGTAGATGGTGAAAAAGTAACCGATATGAAGGTAAGCTACCGGCCGGAAGCTTTTGAGGGAGACGGGGTGATTGTAAAGCGGGGAAAGAAAAACTTCCGTAGGATTAGACTGAACACATAACCTGATAAAAAATATATGGATACAGGCATTGTAGGGAAACCTTTGGCATATATATGTAACAGTATAAGCAGGAGGTTTTTTTATGGAGAATTATACAGCGGATACCTATGATCTCTATCATGATATACAGGCAAGATGCGGAGGAGAAATATACATAGGAGTCTTAGGACCGGTCAGAACAGGTAAATCTACTTTTATCAAAAGGTTTATGGATACCATGGTGCTTCCTTATATGGAAGACGAACATGCTAAGACACGTGCTCAGGATGAACTGCCGCAAAGTGCAGGCGGCAGGACGATTACAACTACAGAACCCAAGTTCATTCCCAAGGAAGCTGCAATGGTGGCTCTGAATGAAGATGTGCAGGTCTCCGTAAGGCTGATTGACTGTGTAGGCTATATGGTGGAAGGTGCGGTGGGGCATATGGAGGAAGAGGAAGAGCGTATGGTGAAAACACCATGGTATGATAACGAGATTCCTTTTACACAGGCTGCAGAGATCGGTACGGATAAGGTTATGAACGATCATTCCACAATCGGACTGGTCATTACCACAGATGCCAGTTTTGGTGAGATACCAAGAGCTAATTATATAAGTGCGGAAGAGAAAACGATAGTTGCGCTCAAACGTTTACATAAACCTTTCCTGGTGCTCTTAAACAGTCAGAAACCCTATTCAGAAGAGACTAAAAAGCTTGCGGAGGAAATTGAGGGAAAATATGAAGTATCGGTTCTCCCGGTGAACTGCGAGCAGCTGAAAAAAGAAGACATCCATAACATACTGGAGAATATCCTTTATGAATTCCCTGTTTCCGTAATGGAATTCTATATGCCCAAATGGGTGGAAATGCTGCCTTTTGACAACCGCATGAAGCAGGATATCATTGAAAATGTAAGAAACCTGATGAAAAATTACAGTACGGTACGGGATGTGGTTACAAATCCGGTACAACTGGACAGTGAGTTTGTAAAACGCACCAAGATGGAGCATATCAGCATGTCGGACGGCTCTGTCAGGGTGCAGTTGGATGTGGATGACGCCTACTATTATGAAATGCTGACCGATATGATTGGAGAAGAAATTACAGATGAATTCCAGCTGATCAACAAGCTCCGTGAATTCTCCGTTATGAAGAGGGAATATTCCAAAGTACTGGATGCCATTAACATGGTGCGCATGAAAGGATATGGTGTGGTTACCCCGGATAAGAACGAGATCACACTGGATACGCCGGAAGTGATCAAGCATGGGAATAAATTTGGTGTGAAAATCAAGGCAGTAAGCCCCTCTATCCATATGATCCGGGCTAATATTGAAACGGAGATTGCTCCCATAGTAGGTACCCAGGACCAGGCTGAGGATTTGATCCGTTATATCAATGTGGCTGATGTATCAGAGGCGGGAATCTGGGAAACTAACATTTTTGGCAAAACAATTGAGCAGCTGGTGAATGATGGGATCAGCACCAAGGTTGCATCCATTGGAGATGACAGCCAGGTGAAGCTGCAGGATACCATGCAGAAAATCGTCAATGACAGCAACGGCGGAATGGTATGTATTATTATTTGATGTATGGAGTATATTCGTAACAGTTCCGTGGAAGAATATCAGCATATTTACATTATCACAGGCGGGCAAACAAAATCCATGGAAATATCCTGACTTATGGAAAAAGAATTGCTTTTTGGCAGAATTCTTTGTATAATATGTTTGTTCGCCTGAAAGAACAGGGATGTGACTGTATGAGACATATTACAGAGAACCGCAACCGCATTTTCTTAATGGGGTTGCTTGTGTTTTTCTTTCACGGCAGCAAATGGAATTCAGCAAATATTGGAATTGATACAGAAGATGTAATCCGGCTGCAGGAGTCTTTTTATACCGGATGGATTCAGACCGGAAGACCGGGATTGGTATTGATTAAAAAGCTTCTTGGTACCCTTTCATTCAATCCTTATTTTTGTGCTCTCCTTACCCTGTTGTTATTGGGAGCAGCAGTTTCTGCTTTTTTTCTTGTGCTGGACAAGGTTTCAGACATTAAGATGTCCGGACGGTACAAGACGAAACTTTGGCTGACAGGCGGATTGTTCTTCATTTCTCATCCTGTCTTAACGGAAAGTATGTACTTTTCATTACAAAGCATGGAAATCAGTTTGGGTATCCTTTTATGTGTGTCAGCGATGTATCTGATTTACTACGGTTACGGCACACAGAGAAAATGGTGGTGTTATATATGCTGTACCATCCTGTTACTTCTGGTATTTTTAATGTACCAGTCCTATATTGTACTTTATCTGCTTTTCGTGGTTACCCTGCAGATTACCTGGCTGACCGGGAGGATTTATAAGGCGGAGCCTGCGCATCGCCAAGAGCGTATGACCCTCATGACTTCAGGGATTTTAAGCTTTTTAGCACCTTATGTGGTTACTTTTTTGGCAGCTTTTGCCTTGCATAGTGTATTGACCCGGCTGTTTTTTTCATCATCGTCCGCCTACCTGACCGATCAGATCCAGTGGGGCAGTGTTCCATGGAAGGAAAATGTATTGCGTATCATAGACCATGTGATAAGTGTCCTTACAGGCAGGAATTCCATTTATTATCATGGCGCATACGGTCTGTTTTGTCTGTTTGCGGCATGTCTGCTTTTGGGTATTACCGTAAAGCAATACCGGTATATGGGCAGAACCTGCATGATATTGTGGATATACTATCTGTCGCTTATGGCAGCTCCGTTTCTGATGACCCTGGTAATCGGCGGGTCACCGGTTATACGGTGTCAGTTTTTTCTTCCGGTAATTACCGGATTTGCGGCTTATTATACGTTACTGCTGATCCATATATGGCGGAATTTATCCGCGCCGGGGACAGTCGGTAAATTTCTGATTCTGCCGGCTGTACTGATCAGCATATGGGGTGTGTGCGGACAAGCACAGGTTACCTTACGTCTGTATTATACGGAAGACTGCCGTTATGAACAGGATGTATTTATGGGAAGACTATTGATCTATGAGCTGGAGCAGTTGGGGGATTATGAAGGTTATCCGCTTGTGGTGATCGGACGAAAGGAATTTTCCTGCAACAATGCTTGTCTGGCAGGGGAGACGATGGGACATTCATTTTTTGATTTTGATACGGATGTGGAACCGGCCTTTTATTATAGCAGCCGCAGGGTGGTGGGTTTTTTGCATTGTCTGGGTTATCAATGCGGACAGGCTTCAAGAGAAGAGACCCGGGCAGCCGCCTTATATGCTTCTGATATGCCATGCTGGCCCCGGGACGGGAGCCTCAGGCTGGTTGATGGTATGATAGTGATAAAACTAAGCGACTCGTTACAGGAACAGTAACGCAGCAAAAAGGAGGAATTACAGTATGAATGCAGTTTACGAAAAAGTAAGGTCCTGTCTTGCCTGTGTCAGTGAGAAGATTGATTTTAAGCCCAAAGCCGCCATCATATTGGGCTCCGGTCTGGGAGATTATGCCGGACAGATTCAAGTGGAGGCGGAGCTTTCCTATTCCGGGATTGAAGGGTTTCCTGTGTCAACGGTAAAGGGACACGAAGGGAAATTTATCTTCGGATATATTGGTGAGGTGCCGGTAGTCTGCATGAAAGGCAGAGTACATTATTATGAAGGCTATCAGATATCTGATGTGGTCCTTCCGGTCCGGCTGATGAAACTGATGGGGGCCGAGATCCTGTTTCTGACCAATGCTGCAGGTGGTGTGAACACTTCTTTTCATGCAGGTGATCTGATGCTGATCAATGACCACATATCCTGTTTTGCACCGAATCCATTGATTGGTGGAAATATTGAAGAATTTGGGACACGTTTTCCGGATATGAGTACGGTTTATGACAGGGAACTGCAGGAGATAATCAGACAGTGTGCTGCAGATAACGGGATTGCACTGCAAGAGGGCGTATATGCCCAGTTAACTGGTCCGTCTTTTGAGTCACCGGCAGATATCCGTATGCTCAGGACACTGGGATGCGATGCGGTGGGAATGAGTACAGTGGTGGAAGCAATAACAGCCAATCATATGGGAATGAGAATATGCGGCGTGTCCTGTATCAGTAATCTGGCGGCAGGTATGTCGGATAACCCATTAACCCATGAAGAGGTACAGGAAGCCGCTGATATGGCCGCACCGGCGTTTAAAAAAATGGTTACGGAGTCTGTCAGCAGATTTTCATAGGATCATGGTTGGGTGAGGTGCAGGCAGTAATGAAAAGAACAGATAAAGAAATGATGATAAGGCTGGCAGGACAGGCTATAAAAGCCAGGGAAAACTCTTATGCACCATACTCCGGATATTGTGTGGGTGCGGCGCTGATGACAACCCAAGGTAAGATCTATACAGGCTGTAATGTGGAAAATGCATCTTATGGTGCCACTAACTGTGCTGAGCGCACCGCATTTTTCAAAGCTGTCAGTGAAGGGGAGCGGCATTTTGAAGCCATTGCCGTTGCCGGGGGAAAGGCAGGAGAACCACCTGCTGATTATGCATGGCCCTGCGGAATCTGCCGACAGGTGATGCAGGAATTTGGCGGGGAAGATTTTTTAGTCATTGTTGCCATAAGTACAGAGGACTTTATAGTGCATACCCTGCAGGATATATTGCCTCATGGATTTAGCGGCGAGAAGCTTACATGGAGGTATTAGTTTGAACATCAGATTATACAATGCCAGAATATTGACTATGGAAAAGGAACGCCCCATATTTGAAGGTGAGATCTGGGTAAAAAATGAAAAAATTGCCCAGGTAGTGGATAAGGATGAATTATCGAAGGCAAGAGAGGAAGGGATATTCCCAAGGATTGACTGGGATCAGCAGATTGATTGTAATGGGAATCTGCTGATGCCGGGATTTAAGAATGCCCATACCCATTCCGCCATGACTTTTTTACGCTCCTATGCGGATGATGTACCGCTGCAGACATGGCTGAATGAAAAAATATTCCCCATGGAAGCAAAATTGTCCGGAGATGATATTTATGAATTAACAAAACTGGCTGTACTGGAATATCTCACATCCGGTGTAACTGCGGTTTTTGACATGTATCTGAAGCCGGAAGCCACAGCCGAGGCCTGTATGGATACAGGAATGCGCTGCGTGTTGGTAAGCGGTCTGAATAATTTCAGTTCTTCCATGAAACAGGTGGAAGAAGAATATAAAAAATGGAATCAGAAAAACTCCCTGATCAGCTATCAGCTTGGTTTTCATGCGGAATACACCTGCTCCAGGGAGCTGCTTGGCAAGGTAGCAGCCCTTGCCCATCACTACCATGCTCCTGTATATGCCCATATTGCAGAAACAATTACGGAAGTGGAAGCGTGTAAGGCGAGATATAGCATGACTCCTGCTGTTTTTCTGGATTCCCTTGGTATATTTGAATTTGGCGGCGGCGGTTATCATTGTGTACATATGACCCCTGCGGATATGGATGTATTTCGTAAGCGGCGTATGTATGTGGTTACCAATCCGGGCTCCAATACCAAGCTTGCAAGCGGAATCGCACCAATTGCCGAATATGTGCGGCGGAAGATACCGGTGGCTGTGGGCACGGACGGTCCTGCCAGCAACAATTGTCTGGATATGTTCCGTGAAATGTTCCTGGTGAGCGGTCTGTCGAAACTCAGGGAAGAGGATGCGGCCAGCATAGATGCCATGGAAGTGCTGAAAATGGCTACGGTAAACGGTGCCAGGGCAATGCATTTAAATAAAGCTGATACGCTGGTCAAAGGTAAGCTGGCAGACATTATCATGATAGATCTGAACCAGCCTAATATGCAGCCCATTCATAATATACCTGAAAACCTGGTTTACAGCGGCAGCAAATCCAATGTCTGCATGACAATGATAGGCGGGAAGATATTATACCGTAACGGTGAGTATAATGTGGGGGAACACCCGGAAGAAATCTATCTGAAATGTAATAAGATTGTAAAGCGTATGCTTAATAAGTAAAGTATATGATTAATATGTTAAGCATTGCTCAACAATAAATAATTCTCAAAAACATTATGATAAGCGCCGTAACGGCGGAATGGAGGGAAAATGTTAGAGAAATTTTTCAAACTGAAGGAAAACAAGACAGATGTAAAGACCGAGGTGCTTGGAGGGCTGGCCACATTTATGACCATGGCGTACATTATACAGCTCAATCCCAACCTGCTGACGAATTTTGCAACTGGTTCGCCGCTATGGAATGCGGTTTTCCTTGCGACTGTTCTATCATCATTTACAGGCACTATATTAATGGCATTGTTGGCTAATAAGCCCTTTGCACTGGCACCCGGTATGGGACTGAATACATACTTTGCAACCGTGGTAGCCAGTATCGCAGTGATTACCGGACTTTCCTATGAAGACGCCTTTCAGGGCGGACTTGCAATTATTCTGATCTCCGGTATATTATTTACAATATTATCACTGTTGAAGATTCGGGAAAAAATTGTTGCTGCCATACCGCAATCTATCAGATTGGGGATTTCTGCCGGTATCGGTCTTATGCTGGTACACATAGGCCTGACTTCAAATGCTGCTGTTTACTATGGCGAAGCCGGGGCATCCCAGACAATCCTTGGCTTCTTTTCAGACGGAGCAAGTGCCACCATGGCAAGCATGGGAGCTGACTACAGCAGAATGATATTGTATCTGCTCACCTTTTTCGCAGGCTTGTTTTCCATCTTGATTCTAAATCATAAAAAGGTAAAAGGTTCCATACTGTTTGGTATGGGTATTGCGGCTATCATTTATTGGGTCGGATGCTTCGTTCTGGGCAGCAATCCTTTTGCTTCTCTGGCAGGTGCCAGCTTTATACCGCCTTTCTCAGATATGTTCCGTATGACATTCATCAAGTTTAATTTCAGCGTACTGGCACAAATGGGATGGCTGACTGCAATCATGACCATTATTTCATTTTGCATGGTGGACATGTTTGATACCATCGGTACGCTGCTGGGTACTGCTAAAAAAGCAAATATGCTGGATAAAAATGGCAGTATGCCTCAAATGAATGAAGCTATGCTGTCGGATGCTTTGGCAACCTGTGTGGGCGCCTGTACCGGTACTTCCACGGTAACCACCTTCATTGAATCAGCTGCCGGAGTGGAAGAAGGTGCCAGAACGGGTCTTGCTTCCGTGATAACCAGCATCTGTTTTCTGGCCTGTATGTTCCTGGCCCCTATTGCGGCTCTGATACCGGCACCTGCCACCAGTGCAGCGCTTGTATTTGTGGGAACTCTGATGATCAGTGCCTTAAAGGAAGTGGATTATTCGGATTCATCTGCTTCTGTATCAGTTGTGCTCATGCTGGTATTCATGATGATAACCAGCAGTATTGGCAATGGAATCGGTATCGGTCTGATTTCTTACACCATAATCAAGATCAGTACAGGTAACAAGAAGGATGTTTCTGTTCTTACACTCCTGTTATCCTTGCTGTTTATCGGGAAGTTCTTTATTACATTTTAATCAATTACTGTCATACCCCGGGATGATCCGGGGCATGGCAGTTACAAGGCAGCATCAATGATGTGAATAGAAACCGAAAGGATGTGCGGATATGGAATATGTTATATTTACTGTATCAATTGTTCTTCTGATGCTGGCGTTTGCCGCAAAGGGAGCATGGGATGCCAGGAAGGATAAGAAACACTTTATCAGACATCTGAAGGAAGATTATGGAACGATTCCCCAGAAGGAATACAAGCTGGAACGTTACGCAAGAATAGGCGGTTATTATCAGATGCATGAACAGGAAGGGCAGTTGGATGATATTACATGGTCCGATCTGAACATGGATGAAATTTTTAAGAGGATTAATTTTACTTTTTCCGCATCCGGAGAAGAGTATCTGTATTATACGCTGAGAACGCCTAAGATGTATAGAGAAGAGTTCGCACATCTGGAAGAGGTGATCAGTTATTTTGCTGAACATGCAGACCAGAGAGTAGATGTACAGCTGCTGACCCACAGGCTGGGTTATACGGGTAACTATTCCCTGTATGATTATCTTAATTTCCTGACAGCGTTGGGAAAACGTTCGAATCTGAAACATATTTTATTTGATCTGGCATATATTCCGCTGATTATTTTCTGCTTTTTTAATGTTTCCTATGGTCTGATGGGAATTGTGCTGCTGATGATTTATAATATTACCACTTATTTCCGTGAGAAGAAGGAAATCGAACCATATTTGACGAGTTTTTCCTATGTTATGCGTCTTCTTACTATTAGTGAAAAGCTTGTGAAAACAGATACGCCCATATGCGAAGATCACTGGAAAGTGATACGCAGCCATAGGGCAAAGCTGGAACGTATGAAAAGTTTTTCTTCCTGGGGGATATCCAAAGCAGTTATGACCGGAGGGAGTCCGTTGGATATTCTGATTGATTATGTCCGTATGACATTTCACGTGGATCTGATGATGTTTAACAAGATGCTTGCTGAACTGAACAGTCATTTGGAGGATATTGATATTATAAACGGGCAGATTGGCTACATCGAAACGGCAATTGCCATCGGTGCTTTTCGAAAGTCCCTGGAGCAGGGATATTGTCTGCCGGAATTTACCACAGAAGAGGGGATTTATATGCGGGAAGGTTATCATCCCCTGATAAAAGAACCTGTGAAAAACAGTATTACAACAAAAAGAGGCGTACTGCTTACCGGGTCCAATGCATCCGGTAAATCCACATTCCTGAAAACCGTGGCATTAGAAGCAGTTCTGGCACAGACAATCCATACATGTATGGCAGAAGTTTATAAGGCACAGCCTTTTTACATTTATTCTTCCATGTCCCTTCGGGATGACCTGGAGAGCGGAGAAAGCTATTATATGGTGGAAATCAAGTCCCTGAAACGGATTCTGGATGCTGCCCATATCCATAAAAGCAAGGTCTTGTGCTTTGTGGATGAAGTGCTCAGGGGAACCAATACTGTGGAGCGTATTGCTGCCTCCACGCAGGTACTTAAGAGCCTGGCGGGGAATAACATGTGCTGTTTTGCCGCAACCCATGACATTGAATTGACATCGCTGCTTAATGATTATTATGATAATTATCATTTTGAAGAAGAAATCCGTGACGGGGATATTTTCTTCAATTATACCCTTTTGGACGGAAAAGCCACGACCAGAAACGCCATTATGCTGTTGGAGATCATGGGATACAGCCCATCCATTATTGAACAGGCCAGACAGCAGGCGGAGCATTTTGTAGCTTCCGGCATTTGGATCAGCTGAAGATAAAAAGAGTATCATTATACCAGAACAGGGGAATATCATGTTAGATTTTAAGGAAGAGTTACAAAAAATATCGGAGCAGAGGGCAGATTCACAATTTATAGATTGTGAAAAGGATGTTAGCATAACATTCGAAGCCCTGAATGGTACGATGGCCAAGCTGCTTAAGAAGCAGGGCGCCATGGGCATGCAGGTAGAAGAAATGTACTCCATTATTGAGGAAAAGGATAATACTGACTTCATAAGTGAACTGGAGAGTGAAGTTGATAAAATGGTGAGTACACTGATAGCTGCAGCTGACTTGATAGAGGATTTCTATCTGTATTACAGGGAGCACTATGAGGAAACACTGACGGCTCAATCTGCACTTATGTGGAATACCGTATGCAAAATAATGGCAGTTTCGGGTTTAATCCGCATAGCAGATGAAAACACACCGTTTAACATACATTTAAACAGTATAGAAGGGGTTACCGCAGATACTTCTTTTACAAACGGCTTCATAGTGAAGGTCTTAAAAAGCGGTTATCTGTATAAAGGCAATGTCTGCAGAAAGGCAGCAGTCATTGTAAATAAACTGGAGGAGAAACAGAGTGAGCAGAATAGTTGGAATTGATTTAGGTACATCAACATCTGAAATTGCATATATTGAGGACGGAAAGCCGGTTTTGATTCCCAATCACATTGGGGAGTTCATTACACCGTCCGTAATTCATATTCAGGCAAATGGAGAGAAAGTAGTGGGTCTGGAAGCCCGGGAAAAGCTTTTGCTTGAGCCGGATGTTACATTTATGGAGGTTAAGCGGCTGATGGGCACTGATGATGTCCTGCGTGCCCATGGAATTGATTACAGTCCCCGGCAATTATCTTCCTTTATCATAAAATATCTGGTAGATTGTGCTTCCGCTTACCTAAAAGAAGAAATAGACAGAGCAGTCATTACTGTTCCGGCGTATTTTTCAGATGAACAAAGGCGTGCTACCATTGAAGCGGGTAAACTCTGCGGTCTTAAGGTGGAACGTATCATAAATGAGCCAACAGCCGCTGCATTGTGTTATGGGATTGACCATATGGAGGATTGCACGAACATACTGGTTTATGATTTGGGAGGTGGAACACTGGATGTCACTGTTCTGGAGATGTTTGAGGGTGTCATGGAAGTCAGGGCAAGCAGCGGGAACAATAAGCTTGGCGGAAAAGATTTTGACGATAAGATAGTACAATATATTATTGAGAAATTCAATAAAAATAACCAGTCTTATATCCAAAATGACGTCCGGGCCATGTCCAGACTGAAAAAAGAAGCGGAAGCCTGCAAAATAGCTCTCAGCAAGGAGCAGGAATATATCATATCACTGCCGTTTTTTGCTAATATAAAGGATAAACCTGTCTCTGTTGAGGAAACCATTACAAGAGATGTATTTGAGAGCCTGATCAGTGAACAGATTGAATCCACCCGGGAACAGATCAATAGTGCTTTACAGGATGCCAGGATGAAAGTGGATGAGCTTGACTTGATCCTCCTGGTAGGAGGTTCCACCCGTATACCATATGTTGAAAGATTCCTCTTTGAAGTGTTCCATAAAGAGCCGCAAAATCTGGTGAATCCGGACCTGGCCGTAGTAAGCGGTGCTGCTGTTCAGGCAGGCATACTTGAGGATGCGTTTGAGGGAAATGAAATCGTCCTGACAGATGTATGTCCATATACCCTGGGTACAGCCGTTTTAAAGGATAGTTATTTTGGTTTCTCAGAAAGCAATATATATTTCGATCCCATCATACCCAGAAATATAACGATACCCACAACAGTGGAGAAAATATACCAGACAAGCTTCGAGGATCAGACCAGGGTGGCAATAAAGGTTTACCAGGGAGAATACAGTGATCCGGCATTAAATAATTTCCTGAATGAATTTTGGCTGAGTGGGATACCGGCTGCGCCTGCCGGTGAAGAAAAGATTGTAATCGCTTTTTCTTATGATGTTAACGGCATTCTCCAGGTGGAAGCCAAGATTGTTTCTACCGGAGAAAAAGCATCCATTACCATTTCAACCAATGATAAGGAGATGGTAGAGGAAGTGGATATTTCAAAATGGCGGGAAAGCAAGAACGCAAAGAAATATACGTCCATTTTACGACATGCCGAAAAAGCGCTTATGGAGGAAGATGACGAAGAGTTAGAGGACTTAATCAGAAGTCTGAAGGAAGGCTTAATAAAGGAAGAACCTTTGGAAGAGCTTGACAAAAGAAAAGAGGACATTGTGGAGTACCTATTGGATATGGGTGAAGATGAGGATGATGATGAGTAATGAATTATCTGACTACTATTTCCTGACAGCACTGAAAGCCGCTAATAACGCCGAACTGACAAAAGCTATACGCCATGCAGCCGTATCCATGGGAATAAATCGTGAAAATGACGAGTGCAGAAAGCTGGCAGGGCTTTGCTATTATAAGCTTGGAAACTATATCATGGCAGAATACTGTTTTAATAATTCCTCTTACTACCTTGATAAAATAAAGGACTTGCTTTCAGAAAAAAAGAAGCTGTTGGACGATATCGGACAATTGGTTAATAACCGACAGTATAAAAAAGCAATCAGGGTCCTGGAAGAAGAGAAGGATAAAAGTGTTAACGAATATAATTATCTGGGTTGTTTATATGCCGCTGTGTGTAAACACAAAAAAGCAGCAGCATGCTTCATGGAAGCGCTGAAAGCGGACAGCACCAATGAAGAAGCCTTATATTACCTGAAAAATATACAGATTATCAAAGAGAAGAGATGGTGGAACATATGACGTATTATGAACATCTGCAGGTTACGGAAAATGCATCAAAAATGGAAATCAAGAAAGCATATTTCAAGCTTGTAAAGCAATATCCCCCTGAGAAATATCCGGAAGAATTTAAAGTATTCCGTAAAGCATATGAAGTACTGTCTGATGACAACGCAAGAGAACAGTATGACAAACTGTGCAAAGTGCCTGATAAATATAAAACACTCTATGACACTGCACTACATGTCATGGAATACGAGGATTACGAAGAGGCAATCAGACTGCTGAAAGAGGTAGTGAAAGCCAATCCTGATCTGGAGATACTCAACAGCCTGCTTGGTGATATTTATCTGGAGAATGAGAATTCCGGCAATGCCGTCAAGATATTTGAAAGACTGGTTAAACAGGAGCCGGATAATGCCGCCTACCAGGGAAAGCTTGCACAAGCCTACAGCATGCGGGGATATACCAGAAAAGCAATCCCGCAGTTTGAGAAATCCCTGGAAATGGATCCGGATAACATCAGCTTTCTGGGAGGACTGGCAAATGCCTATGCGGATATAAACGCCGTAAATAAAGCCAGAGATATCTTAAGCAAGGGGTTCCAGCGCTTAAAAGATAACAATCTGGACAGTCTGGACTTACATATATGCGCGCTCCTGCTCTGTACAAAGCAATACGATGTAAATATAGCGCAGGAACAACTGGAGATTATCAAAAAATCAATAGAAAATGACCCAGCCATAAAAGATTATGTTGTTGATTCAATCATACCATCCCTCATAAAAACCCTGAATGAGAATGACCAGGAGCCGAGACTATTAGAGGTTTGCTATCATATAGTCAGTTGGATGAACGAACTGATACCGGATAGAGAAGACCTGGCCAATACAAAGCATGAATTGAAGAAAAGTATTATTATGAATGCCCTTGACGAAGATAATAAAATCCCCAGTCACGTATTTCTTTTAACTGGTCTTGCTTTTAGGGAATGCGGCTGCATTTCATGCAAAATTGAAACAATGTTGGTTCAAACAAATTTTATATTTGAGATTGAAACTTCCAGAAAAGATTTGAAATATTTAAAAGAGAAACACCCGGATGCTTATGACATAAATAAGCAATTCTATGATAAGATAATATTTCCGCAAAAGACCCGCCGTCTTGAAGAAGAGATCCATAAAAACATGACGAAATATCAGAAAAAGTATCCATTGGAATTTCAGGAAGCATTAAGCAATGTATTTGATATGGATGATCAGGAATATGATGATTACGAACAGGGATATGATAATACCTTTGATCCGTTTGAGGAAAGTGAGCCGTATGTGAGAGATCAGCCTAAAATAGGACGAAACGATCCATGCCCATGCGGAAGCGGTAAAAAATATAAAAAATGCTGCGGTATGTAGTAATCTCCTGAATTGCGCCGGCTTAACAATTCTGCTTTATATTGCTGTTTATCTGAGCTAAGGGGAGTGAAAAACCCGGACGAGACAACAGGCAGGTATTTTAAGGGAAGGGGCAGAAGGTACACGGGACAGGAAGAGGGCGCACACATATGCTTTACAGCTCAGTCAGGCTCGGGAATTCCAC
>Ga0153941_1000455_pt1 | contig 18025 bp, 17 predicted proteins | sample TSNJ025MetaG_FD_104733 | JGI IMG/M metagenome (GOLD analysis project Ga0153941, IMG submission 104733) | Attine ant fungus gardens microbial communities from New Jersey, USA - TSNJ025 MetaG | ecosystem: Host-associated > Fungi > Mycelium > Unclassified | place: USA: New Jersey, Brendan T. Byrne...
ACAAGGGTATTGATGTTTCGTTCTTCCTCCGGCCCCTCAAACACGATATACCCGATTAAAGCGCAATACAAAAGCGTTTCGCTTTTCGTCCAAAACGGGTCGCTCTCTTTTCCGTTGCCCTTTGTGTCTACCACAACATAGCTTGAATGAGCCTGTAACAGTTGCGGGGTCAGCCAAAATCTTGTTTTACCGGAGCCGGACGAGCCGATTATACAGGCGTTAAGGTTTCGGGCGCTTGCCGGGTTTTTGGGCCGGGTGTTCATGGTAAGATATTCTGTGCCTGTGAGGATAACATTGTTTTTGAAAACCGGGTCTACAAACGGTTTTATGTCTTTTTCCGTTCCCCATGAAGCGTTTTGTCAACTGTAATTTCTATTTTATTGATGCTTTTCAATAAAGATAGTTTTTGCGGTTCGCCTGTGCTATACTGTATGTACGCCGTGCTGTATCAATCTTTTCTACGAAAGCAGAAGGAATTGGCGTTTGGCGACGTTATTTATATTTTGCACGAGGGGGAAATCTAATGAAAATAGTCGTAATTACCAAAAATAAAAAAGATTTTTTAGACCTATTACTCTTAGCTGATCAAGAGTATATGATTGATAAATATTTAGACAGAGGAACTTTATTTGCTTTGTATGATGATGATTTGAAGAGCATTTGTGTTGTTACAGACGAAGGTAATGGCAATTATGAAATTCAAAATTTAGCTACATATGAACAATTCCAAAATAAAGGCTATGGCACTCGTTTAGTTAAGCATGTATTTGATTATTATAAAGATAAGGCTTTGGTTATGTATGTCGGTACAGGAGATGGTCCCTTAGCCATTCCATTTTACGAACGTTGTGGCTTTTCTTTCTCTCATCGAATAGAAAACTACATGCTTGAACAATATGATATACCAATATTTGAAGCTGGAATCCAGTTAAAAGACAAGGTTTATTTAAAAAGAAATCTGCGTAGCGAATAAGCACTCGTAACCTCGCCCCACAAAGCCGCAATACGCCGTAATTAGCGCCATAACCCAATACATATTAGACGTTGAGGGTATGGATTATAGCTCCATACCCTGCGTCAGTGTGTATTGCCGCTTCTGCGCGTCCTCACGCATGATATTCTCCGCGCCCTTTAACTGCTCCACGCTCCGTACTTCGTCCTGTAAGGCGTAATAACGCTCACAGGCGGCGTATTTTGCGGCTGTCAGCTTCTTCTGTTCCGCTTTCCAGTCCTTGATGGGCGGCGGGTCGGTTCTGCCGTTCATAACGGCGCCCAAGTAGTCCCTCGCGTCCTTGAACGCTTCGATTTCCGCGCTGTGCTTGGCGTAGTAGGCTTCGCGCTTCTTCGGGTCTTTGAGTTTTGCGTATTCGTTGTAAACCGCCCTGTGCGCTCTGCGGCTCTCGTACTGTGTGATATGCTGTGAAAGGGTATCAAGCCGCCGCTCCGCTTTTCGTATGTTGTCGGCAAGGTCTTTATACTTCTTGTTGATGGTTTCGATTGTCTGAACGAGCTGCGCCATGTCGGTGATGTTGTGGCTCTGAATGAATATGAGTATCTTCGCCTGTGTCTGCAAGTTCCTCACTTTCTGCCAATTCTTTTCAAGGTTTTTACCATCCGCAATATGTTTCATCACGTCAACCATGCTCGGCGCGTCTTGGATGCTTTTTGTTCTTTTGTTACTTATAATTTAAAATACCAAGAAATTAAAGATGGAATTGGTAAAATATTTTGAAGGAGGTTTTGCAATGGTATTTATCTGTAATATTTGTGGTTATGTGCATGACGAGGATAAAGAGGGAAAGTCCTTAAGCGAGTTGGAGTACTGTCCTATGTGCAAGAAAGACATCAGTCATTTCAAAGCGAACACGACATCAGATGAACAAGCGGCCACAGCCCCGGAAACGGGTACACTAGAGTATGTCAAAGATTATGTAAGAACAGACGACAGAGAACGTTGCATGGCAGACATTCACAAAATGGCAGTTGGCGGTGCTAGTATCATTGAGGCAATGGGTATAAGTGATGTCACCCCCTCTTGGGATGAAATCCTTATATTGGGTGCCCAATTAAACCCTATGCCGCTTGACGAACATGCAGAGGTAAGCACCAAAACAGTTGTGGGAAAGCAGGCAAAAAAGCCTATGGTGTTGGATACGCCGGTATTTATAACCCATATGTCTTTCGGTGCATTATCCAAGGAGGTCAAGGTTGCGTTATCCAAGGGTTCGGCATTGGCTAAAACTGCCATGTGTAGCGGAGAAGGCGGCATACTTCCTGAAGAAAAGGAAGCGGCCTACAAATACATATTTGAATATGTACCAAATTTATACAGTGTCACTGACGAAAATCTAAAAAATGCTGACGCTATAGAAATTAAAATAGGACAGGGAACTAAGCCTGGTATGGGCGGACATCTTCCCGGTGATAAGGTTACAGAGGAAATTTCAAAAATAAGAAATAAACCTATGGGCCAAGATGTTATAAGCCCATCAACTATACCTGGTATTGAAACCAAGGAAGATTTAAAAGCGCTGGTTGCCCAACTACGGGAACGTTCAGACGGCAGACCAATAGGCATAAAAATTGCAGCTGGAAGAATTGAGAAAGATTTGGAATTTTTAGTATATGCCCAGCCAGATTTTGTGACTATCGACGGTCGTGGCGGAGCCACAGGTGCCAGTCCCAAATTAATACGTAACGCAACCAGTGTACCTACGATTTATGCACTTTACAGAGCTAGAAAATATTTGGACAGCATTGATTCAAATATTGAAATTGTAATAACTGGTGGACTTCGGGTATCCTCGGATTTTGCAAAGGCAATTGCCTTGGGAGCTAATGCGATAGCCATAGGGTCAGCCGCACTGATTGCAGCAGCCTGTCAGCAGTATAAGATCTGCAACAGCGGTCTTTGTCCCGTAGGTGTCGCTACTCAGGATCCAGAGCTTAGAAAGAGGTTTCATGTGAGTGCTTCCTCTCAGAGAGTATATAATTTCCTCAATGTGTCCACCGAGGAATTGAAAACCTTTGCCCGTATAACAGGACATGAAAATATACACGATTTGAGCGTTGATGACATCTGTACGACTAGCACGGAAATATCGTCAAATACCAATATAGCACATGCGTAGTGTAATTTATTAAATGGGGCGTGGCAAGCACGGCTGGCTCAACAGTTATTTCTATTTTTCTTTCGCCGAGTATTACAATCCTGACAATATGCAATTCGGCATATTGAGGGTATTGCTACAGGAAGCGACAGCGATGAATTTCCGATTCACATTCACTCCGATATAAACGCTTATGCCACGGAGATTAAGAAAGGTAATAATTTGTAATAAGGAGCACTTTAATAATGAAAAAATTTGTTAAAATTATGCTATGTATCATGAGTATGCTTATTGCACTTATAATAGTGTTCTGGCTTTGTATCTTGTATGTCATAAATTATAAAAAGATATCTTGTGATACATCAATTTCGCCGGATGGTCAATATGAATTGCTGCTTCAAGCTGTTGGAGAACCGGACTGGCCTTTTGGTTCAGCAAGTGGGCAGTTAGTTCTTAAGGAAGGTAAAGATAAGATATCTCAAACAGATTTTGAATTGCGCAATGACGGTAGAAGCATCAACAGTAGTTGTTGGGAAGTTACATGGCATGAGGATTATGTAGAAATAATTTTGTCTGGCGAAGAACAATTTGATGAGCAAGTTATTTTATACTTCGATGGTACGAAAGACATTCAGCAATTAACGAATGCCGGAGATGATTATATTTTAAGAGATGAATTGGACGAAAGTCGGGTGATACTGGAACAGTCCTTTGATGTGGATTTGAATTATTGGGGCGAGGTACGATTTGTATCCTATCTGCCAACTTATGATACACATTTAGAGGATGTTTCATTTGTGTTAACAAAGGACAATCAAATCGTGTACTATTTTCCTGCTTACTTTAAAAACAATAGTACCGAGAATGATGGCATAGGAATGTTTGACAGCGTAGAAGCTGTTGGCAATAGTTCTTCTATCCCTTGAATCCATATATAGAGATATTTGAAGAAAAACCATAAAAATGGAGGGCATTTATAAATGGCAATGGAAAACAATACTAAGAGAACGGGTAGTTGCATCGTTATAAACGATAATAAAGTGTTACTTGTTAAGCATACATACGGAGCCGCCGCAGGAAAATACCTAATTCCCGGTGGATTTTCTGAAATTAATGAGTTGCCTGAAAAAACAGCTGAACGTGAAGTGTTTGAAGAAACGGGTGTTAAAGTAAATGTCAAAAATCTAGTTGCGGTTAGATTCACTATCGAAGAAGTTTGGTGTGTTTTCGATGCAGAATATCTCTCTGGTGAACCCAAATCTGATTTGAGAGAAAACGACTCTGCTATTTTTATGGATTTAGATCAAGCGATGGAATCAATAGATGTTGTAGAAACAACCCGTATTTTATTAAAATCTTTTATTGATTCAAAAAAACAATTTCTTACAAAAAGTGATTTCGTTAATTCAAAGTTTACTAAGGATACTTGGCAATTGTTCATTTGACATTATTAAGATTCCATTTTTGTTTTACCTATATTTTTCATCTAAGTAACCAGGCATTGCCATATAATAAGCCTTGCCTGGTTACATTATTTGTATGCAATATTAACCTTTAGATTTGCCGTCTCCGGATGCATGCAGACGCCTATATTCAAGTTGGCGTCTGCCCAACCGCTTTTTGGTAATCCGCAAATCAAACGTTCGTTTCTTTGGCAAAATGAAAGCTTATAATTAGGTCTTTAATTCGGTGCAAATCCTGTAGAATGGAATCGGTAAGTGGAGAGCTTACTGAACCTGCGAGAGATCAACCATTTTATAATGTTCAATTGCTGCAAAAATGCATGCTGCAAGCCCATAGCTCCAATTTTTTGCTTTTGGAGTCAGACGGTAACATAATTCAGGCAGGATGTGAAGTGGTATTGTGGGACCGCTGATTTCAGGCAGATATATGCCATGCTCATCTTCTCCGATGCTTGAAGCGACGGCGTGGAAAATTGCCTCTCCGTCAGCCAGGCATTCATGTGGGAGATACCCCTGCCGCACACCCCGCAGGATACCGGAAGAGATAAGCGCCGTAGCCGAAAGCTCACGGTAGCTTTTTTTCTGTAAAAGGGTATTAAATGTATTGTCAGGATTCTTGCAAAGCAGGACAGCCTGGACGGTTTCACAGAAAATCTTACGGATGCCTTCAAACTCGGGGTGTTCTCTTCCGATATAATCCATGATGATAGGCAGTGCACAGACAACCCAGCCGTTTCCACGTCCCCAGAACACTTTGCCGCGAGGATGATGCCTGCCGGCCTTAACCCAGTAGCTGTGATACCAAAGCTTCTCATGAGGATCCTGCATGTATTGGCTGTAAACCTGGGGCTGCCGCGCAGCTATGTCTAATAAATCGGAGTCATTGGTTTCATGGGCATAGAGAGCAGGAAATACTCCAAACATCATAAGGCTGTCGACCCAGATGGATTTGGGATAAAACCTGCTTTCAGGGCTGTTTCCCAAGTGGTTTACGGCATCTCCGATCAACCGGTCCTCATAACGGATATAGTCCAAAACCCTGTTGGTCAGCGCCTGATATTCCGTCTTCCCGGTTTTCTTCTGCATGACATAAGTTATCAGGGCTGGGGCTGCCCGGTCAGCATAGTCTATTTGCGGCGGATGCTTAACATAATAATCGCAATAGGCTGTTAAAAAAGGAGTAAACATTTCTGTGCCCAGGGTCTTGTCAAGCTCTGAAAGGGCATAACCCAAAAGTGCTTCTCCCCACATCCATTTCATCTTTGCATCACTCCGGGAAACAACATCCCTTGCAAGGCGCAGCACATTGCTGAAATCCGTATCTAAAATAAAATTATCTATATTATCCAAATTATCCATATCAAGCTCCTATCTGTGCGTTATGGTTGTTTGGGTTACTATTCAGTGCCTACAGCAGCTTCGTGTAAGGGAGGGCCAGTCAAGCTTCAAAGAATGTCCGCCGCAGGAAATATTATATACGCCGGGATTGCGGGGAACCTTAACATATGGGCAGTCGAGCCGCGGATATTCCGTTTTCAGGATATTCCCATCCACTTTAAAGTTCTGTTTATATTGCAGCTCATACTTGTGGCTGTCATATTTGAGCATGAGTCTATTTTTATTTAATGTAAAAGCAGCTGAGCGGATCAGCTCTAAGAATTTGCTGAAGCTCCCGTGGGATTTTGAGTCTCCGGTTATGGCAGCCCAGCCTGTTACCACACCTTTTTGTATCAGTTCGTTCGGTTGCCCATCAGCCATGGATTCTATGGACATCAGTGCAATATAACCATCACCGCTTTGTCCTGCTGCCATGTGCTTTTCCAGCACCGTTTCCTCAAAACGGTCAAAAGGAAACCAGGCATGCGTAAAAAGCTGTCGCTCTTTCTCCAGCAATCCCTTCCGGACGCGCAGATCATAAAGGCAGAGGATAACATTTTTATGCCCTGCTGCATGGGGGTGGACACCGTTCCCAACCCAGTAATCAGGTGAGAAATTACGTGCGTTATCCTCAAAAAATGCCGCACCGGGATGGGTGGTAAATACCGAAATGCCTTTTGGCAGTGATGCCTGCCAAATATGCTGCTGGTCGCCAAACTCACCAGGATGGTAAGATTGTGCCGTGGAAAGCATGTAGCTTTCTGTACGGTATGTATAGCTGTTGGCCCGCTGGATGGCGATTCCCTGTGTTACAGGGTTTAACAGCCGTATGGCCATTGGCATCAATCCAAGCTGTTTTAATACTGGAATGTCCATTTTAGAGATATTCTTCAAAAAGTCATTGGTACTTAGCTTCCAGGCATTGTAGATCCGCAGGGTGAGGTTAACTGACTGAGGGTTAGTGAAAGCTTCCATGGACCAAAGGTACATACCGCGCCCATCCATGTCACGGGAATCCGGAAAATGCTCTTTTACTTCGTTAAGTCCGAGCCCCATGCTGGCATGGATTTCGGCACTTTCACGGCAATGGGCAATTTCCCTGATGGCAGGCGGCGTTTTGTAACCCCGGCAGATGAATCCTAACACATTGGTAAGGTAAACGAGATAAAGTACTGAAATGACTGCCTGGCCACCGCCTCCGAATACATCTGCGGAAGCAAATAATAACATTTCTGATTTTCTTAATTCTGATGATTTGCCATTCTCAACCATGGGAGACCTCCTTGTGATTTACACCCATCCTTTATAAAATTGGGTGGCATATTGATAGCTTTCCGATATATCTGTCAACGGATTCCTGCTGTTTTGCTCCACAGCGGCATATTCGGCCCCGGCTAACTCTGCCGCTTTAAGAATATCCGGAATATCTGCTGTTCCATGCCCAAGCGGGCAGTTGCGTCCATGAAAACAGAATCCCTTCCTTACGATTTCCATATCCCGCAGGTGAATGCCCCGTACCCGTCCTTTAAACTGTGGAATTAAGCTTTCCGGAGATATGCCGACACGCTGCGACCAATAACAGTCACACACAAAATCAACATATTCCCCAAGCTCGTTTAGTAAGATATGAATTCCCAGTCTGTCGCCAAAGCGGGAAAATTCAAAGCTATGATGATGGAAGCATAGGCGTATGTCCTCTTCGGCACATTGCCTGCCCAGTTGATTCAACCTTTCACAGAACTGCTGCATAGCCTGGCGGCTGCCATCAAGCATTATGGGGATAGGGAGCATGGCCACTACGGCGACAGAACAGCCTGTCTTATGTAAAAAATCGACATGCTTTGAAAAATTACGATGAATTTCCGAATAAGAAACCAGTGCACTGAGAAGCCGTATGCCGTAAGATTCATATGCCTGCCTGAATACCTGTGCCGTATCAGCCCGAATCGGTAATTTGCATGTCTCAACCCATCGATAACCAACATTGCCTACATGGCATAATGTGCCCAGGAGGTTTTGCTTTACCATATGCCGAACTGTAAAAAGCTGCAATGCCAGTTTCATATTTACACCCCTTTTCCGCTTATGCGAACTTGTTAGCAATGCGCGCGCTCAAGTCAATAGGTTGAAATACACTTTTTCAACCTTCCTCCCCATATTTAACAAATGTTCAGAGGTGTGCAGGTTGGTATATTAAATTTTCAAACACCTTCTAAGCTTATTATAGTGAAATATATTTAAATTAGCCATATACATTTTCAGTATATTTATGGACAATTTAGATATTATCTGGTATTTTATTTATATATACAGCGAAAATGATATAACAATGAAACAGTAACTGACAACACTCTGAATATTAAATGATTATCGTCATTTATATAGCATATTAGAAATTCAAATCTCTTTTATGAAATGAACGCCGCTGATATGCAGGGAAGGGAGGAGATGGGTTTGACGATGCTTTACATTGGAAAACACCTGAAAATGTTTCAAGTAGAGGCACATAGCCATGACTATTATGAAATGGTTTACTGCACCGGCGGAAGCGGCAGTTTTGAAACCGGGCACGAGCGGGTCACATATGGTGAAGGCGACCTGGTTATCATTCCTAAGGGGTTGTCACATACAAATACTTCCCAGGACGGGTTTTCAAATATTTATAGCGCTGTTGCTCTGATGCCAGTGCGACCTGACCGCTTACGGGTGATAAGGGATAATGAATCCAGGGATATTTTCCGCACATTAGATCAATTTTACCGATATTTTCATTCGGATATAATTGGCCGCACCGCCATATTAAAGGGCCTGGAGCAGATAATTGAGGCATTCATAGATTCTTTTTCGGATATGGAAAGGTATTCCAATATGGTGGAACAGATTACGAAAGAGATAATTGACAGGTTTAGTGACAGCTCTTTTAGTGCCAGGGATGCATTGGAGAATACGGGATTTAGCATTGAATATGCCCGCAAGCAATTTATTAGGGAACGGCATGTTTCCCCACAGATTTTTCTGCGTACTGTCCGGCTGGAACATGCGGCCAAGCTGCTTGCTTCCCGTGGACAATACGGGTTAAATATAGCGCAGATAGCTGAAGCCTGCGGGTATTCGGATCAGCTCTATTTTTCAAGGGTGTTCCGTGATTTTTATGGGGAATCACCAAGCCAATATGGGTGATTTACGTCTTTGGGCATCATTATAGTAAATCATCACCGTTTATATAGGAATCAGCGGCACAGGTGCCGGTAAGAAAGAGGGATATGAAATGAATATAAAACCTTATGTGCGTAAGGCAAATTATTATGAAACAGACCAAATGGGAATTATCCATCATTCAAATTATATCCGCTGGTTTGAAGAAGCCAGGGTTGATTATATGGAGCAGCTTGGATTTGGTTATGACAAAGCGGTGGAGAGCGGCATTGATTTTGCCTTGCTGAACGTGGAATGCACATATAAATCCATGGTACGCTTTGGCGATACGGTAAGGATTATCGTATCAATCGCTGAATTGTCAAAAGCCCGGATGACCGTCAGCTATCAAGTATTAGATGACAAAACCGGTGAGCTGCGCAGTACAGGAACCACCTCGCATTGTTATTATCACCAGAATAAAAAACGCCCGGTTTCGCTTAAGAGTGAATTACCGGAGCTTTATGCCCTTTTTGAACAGAACATAGCAAAAAGTCCACGCCTCTAAGGTAGGGTGATAAAAATATGTTGCCAAAGAGAAAGGCCTACATAACTAAACTGTTCATTATATCTTGGTTGATTATCTTTATTCTTGATATTTCCTTGTTTACGAAAGCATCAAGCCCAAGCGACTGGATTCTGAATATATTGTGGAATAGCCATGGTCATCTTAGTGATTTATTAGCGCTTATCCCTGTTCGTTTAGCGAATTATGAATATTGGCGAATTATATCTTATGCGTTCATTCATTTTGGAATCATCCATATAGTTGGCAATATATTGTTAATTTCGTTTGTTGGTAATGTTTTGGAATCCAAAATAAGTGTTATTGACTTTCTTATACCTGTTTTTTTAGGTGATATCATTGCAGGTATCGGGTGTATGGTCTTTGTCAATTTTGATCATGCATATATCAATGGTTCGTCTCCTGGAATATATGCTTTATACGGGGTTCTTGTTTCAAATCTCTATTTTAGAAAAATTAAATCCTCTGTTTATATGTCAGCAACAGCTAGAAATAGAATTATTGTTATACTTCTCGCTGTTAATTTTTTGGGTGCTGACACATTTGTGATTCATGCTATAGGTTTTGTGGTGGGATTGGTTTGTGGATTTATTCAAGTAAAGTGTAACCGCGTTTTTAAGGAAATGGAGGACATATAACATATGTACCGTTTCTGAATATGTCATAAATCCTAAACAATTCTTGAATAAGAGCGAAATAAGTGATACAATTATAATACACCCAGTTATGATACCCCCAATTCAATATGAAAGGAGTACTCTTATGAGAAGTGTGAAGCTGAAATTAATAATCTATTTGACCATCCTGATTTCTATATCCTGTGTGTCAATCATCGTCCTGTTCGGTTTGAATGCATATGATGAGTTTAAGAATAACTCAGTTGAATTGATGACTGAACTGGCAAGTGAAGCCACAAAAATTGTTGAACTGGAATTAAATAAAACCCTTGATATTCTGAAAAATCTTTCGTATACGGACAAGGTAAGCAACCCTGTATACTCATTGGAAGAAAAAGCTGAGTATCTTAAAAGGTACAGTGATTTAAACGAATTTTTAAGAATGACTATCATAAACACTACCGGTGAAGCTCAGATTACCAACGGGACTTCCAGTAATTATGCAGACAGAGAGTATTTTCTGGAAGCAATGAAAGGGAATAATTTCGTTTCCGATCCGCTGGAAAGCCGGAATGATGGTCAGATGGTGGTGGTGTTTTCGGTTCCTGTAAGATATGATGGCAGCATTGTGGGTGTGTTGACGGCAACAATTCCCATGAAAGAATTATCAGATATTACAAATCAGATCCAGTTTGGAGAGAATGGCATAGTGTTAATGTTTACGGAGAATGATGACTTGATTTCCCATCAGAATCAGGAGTTGGTCGATTCCGGATTCAATGGCATCGAAAAAGCCAAAACAGATCCTGCTTTCCAGTCAATGGCCGCCGCAGAGAAGGAAATGTTAAAAGGTAAGCCCGGATGGGGTGAATATACTTATAATGGTGTAGATAAAATAATGGCATATTCAAGACCTGTTGAAATAACCAACTGGTTCCTGTCTGTCTCAGCCCCCAAGGATCAGATTTTTGATGGAATCAACAGGACACTTCGATTTGCTATAATATTAGGTATCATATTTGTCCTTTTAAGCGTCGTTATTGCTATATTGATCGGAAATATGTTCGCGAATCCAATTAAGCAGCTGAATGCTGTTATTGTCCGAATGGAAAGATATGAACTGAATTTTGATATACCACCAAAAGTTACAGCACTTACGAAAAGGAAAGATGAATTTGGTGTTATCGCTACATCGTTAATTCAATTAAAACAGATTTTTCGGGATATATTATCTGAAATGCATAGTAAATTCATGGATGTGGAGACGCGTGTGACAACAGTACACCAGTCAATGCAGCAGGTTAATGACAATGTCTCAGATATTTCCGGTACTACGGAAGAATTATCTGCAGGTATGCAGGAGACATCCGCCTTAACTACTAAGATTAATTCGAATTTCCTTGATGTGAATGTTACCATAGATGAGATTGCTGAGACAGCAGGCGATGGAAAGCAGACCGCAGGGGAAATAAGTCTCCGTGTTAATAATTTAAATAAAACCTTTACTGAATCACAACAGGAAGTTAATAAGAACCTTAAGCAGTTTAATAAAGACTTGACAGTTGCCCTTGACGAGTCTAAAGCAGTTGAACAGATTAATGGACTGGTAACCGCAATTATAGATATTGCATCGCAGACAAATTTATTGGCCCTCAATGCAAGTATCGAAGCGGCCAGAGCCGGTGAAGCGGGGAGAGGATTTGCTGTTGTTGCGGAAGAGATTAAGAAATTAGCAGACAGTTCTGATCAGACAGCTTTACAAATTCAAAGTATTATCGGAATTGTAATTACTTCCGTTGATAATCTTGCAGATAATGCGAACCGTTTAATGCAGTTTGTATCAACTACCATTGGAGGTGATTATGAAAACATGCTTGGGACGATGCACCAATACGCTGATGATGCCGAAATCCTGTCAAATCTGGTTACGGGATTTTCCCAAGCTGTAAGCATATTACGTGAATCAACCTCTCAGATCATAAAGTCCATGTCCGACATCGAAGTCGCGGCAAGCCAAGGTGCTCTGGGAACCTATGATATCGCTACCCGTAATTCAGAGATTGTTGAAAACACGGCTGATGTGCAGAAACATATGAACGAAACATTGATACATATTAAATACCTTGAAGAACTATTAGGGAAATTTAATTTTTAGAGATAAATCTCCGACTTATGGGGATGGTTTACCAGTTTAAACAGTTTTTAACCTGTGCCTTAACTATATTATAGCAGAACCCCACTGTAATGCCAGTATTTACTGAAACGTAGAAACTTGCATTGTAGTGGGGTGTTACAGTTCAGAGGGTAACATCCCGCGAGTCCCGCAAGGCTGCCTTTGTTTTATTTGTTGGCGCTGCTCCATATTTCTTTCTGTAGGCCCGGTAAAAAGCCGAGTAATCTCTAAATCCACATTCCAAGCTGGTTGTTGTTGCACTTGCACCGGACAGGATACAATCATGTGCAAGAAGGAGTCTTTTTGCATTTACATATTCGCCGATCGTAGTGCCGGTAAGTTTTTTAAACTGTCTGTTGAGCTGAGACTTACTGAGGTTAAACAGACCTCCTAATGCATCCAGGGACAGGTCACCTTCAAGATTATTATTGATATAATCTAACATGACAGAATTTGGTTCTGATACAACGAGTTTAAGTTTCTTTTTTAAGTAAACCTCGCGGATTTCGTAAAGTAATGGAATAATATAACTTAATATAGCTAACTGCTTCTCATATTCACTTTCCTTTGCAGGTGCAGTGAGCATTCTCATGAAATATCCGCTTGCATTAACAGGGAAATCGTTTGGTGTGTAAAGGTTCAGTTCTCCAAGGTTACGGTTTATAAACGACTCTGTCAGCAGTTTGTCGGGATCAATTTCATTTAAAAAACTAGTGAGGAAGTTTATGGATATCCTTTCATAGTCAATATTGCCATTCATAATCAGACAGTGGATTTCCGCAGGACGCATAATCATAATGCTTCCCGGCACCAGTTCGTATCTGTGCCCCTCAACGATATAGGAACAATTCCCGCTTATAAAGAAATAAATTTCGTAACTGTCATGTGCGTGCATTTTCAGAAGATTTGGATTAATTGAATCACAAGGTGAACTATCACATGAATGATACATAGATAAACCGCTGCCCTTATAGTAGTTAAATGCCTTGCGCATAAATGCCTCCCTTATCATGAATAATTTTCTTGTAACCGCTGCTTCGATACAGCTTATATTCTACAATACGCTAATTTTCCCCCAATCCCTTCATACCCCCAAAACAGGACTTTCATACCGCATTTCATACCAATTGCAAAGCATTGCACAAACGGTTTGCATTCCAGATATGATATGCGCATAAATGCAATATATCATGATTATTAATGCAATTCAATTGTAATTGTACTTATGATATACTAACAAATAGAAAAAGTAAAGTATAAATATATACTTCGAATGTAATTATAACAGTTCGTAGTATAGAATTCATTTATTGCTCAAAGGGAGGGAGGTTTATGGTTGATATCAGACTATGTGCGTTTTCTGACGAAGCAGCAACAGGACTTGACGGACAGATCGAAGCAATGCTGGACAATGGAATAAAGTATCTTGAGGTGAGGGGAGTAGACGGCAAGAACATATCCGATTTATCTGCCGGTGAAGTAAAACAGTTAAATGAAAAACTGGATAGCCATGGTCTTGCAGTTTGGTCTATAGGTTCTCCAATTGGAAAAATCAATATAAGTGATGATTTCAAAGCGCATTTGGAAAAGTTTAAGCATACTATGGAAATCGCTTGCAGTACAGGTGCAAGGGTTATGCGTATTTTCAGCTTTTATGTGGAAGATGGAACAGCATCCCAATATCGGGACATTGTTATGGAGCGGTTAAGCAGATTTACCGAACTGTCGGAGGGAAGTGGGGTGCTTTTATGCCATGAAAACGAAAAAGGTATTTACGGGGATACACCGGAGCATTGCCTGGATATATGCAGTTCAGTGAAAGGTATCCGGGCTGTTTTTGACCCGGCAAACTTCATTCAATGCAATTCTGATCCTTTAAAGGCGTGGGAGCTGCTTGAAAAACATATTGAATACTTGCATATAAAGGATGCAGATAATACTGGAGCAAATGTACCCGCAGGGACAGGAAGCGGGCATATCCCCGAAATTATAAAGAGGTACTATGATAAAGGCGGCAGAGTACTGTCACTGGAACCACATTTGTGGAGCTTTGAGGGTCTTTCAGCACTCGAAAAGGATGGTAAAGCGCATGTTGCCAACGCAGCCAATACACAGCGCAGGGCATTTGACTTGGGAGTGGAATCACTTAAAAAAATACTTGCAGAGGAGATAAGAAATGAATAAGGTGCGTCTTGGAATTATTGGGCTTGGTCAGCAGGGGGGATTGTATACCCGTATGCTGACAGGAAATATACCGTCAGGTGCGGCAAACGGTATACCGGACATAAAAATACCGGACAATATTACGGTGGGGGCAATATGCGACATTGATTTGGGGATAAAACATGAATGCAATGAGTTATATCCGGACATTCCATTTTACACGGATTGGAAGGAGCTTGTTAAATCCGATACAGTAGATGCGGTAATTACTGCCGTGCCGCATTTCCTTCACCATGAGATGGCAATATACTGTCTGGAAAACGGTAAGCATGTGCTTGTGGAAAAGCCGGCAGGCGTGGCTGCGAAAAATGTACGGGAAATGAATGAGTGCGCCGCCGGACATCCTGAGCTGACTTTCGGGTTAATGTTCAATCAACGCACAAATCCGTTGTACATAAAGGTCCGTAACCTTATCAATTCCGGTGAATTGGGTAAAATCCGTCGTTCCAATTGGATTGTCAACAATTGGTGGAGAACAGATAAATATTACCAAAGCAGCAGCTGGCGGGCGACATGGGGCGGAGAAGGCGGAGGCGTGATTGTAAACCAGGCACCGCATCAGCTTGATTTGTGGCAGTGGATATGCGGTATCCCGATAAAGGTTACGGCTAAATGTATCAACGGAGCCCATCGGAATATAGCAGTAGAGAACGATGTGACAATCATTGCTGAGTACGAAAACGGCTCAACAGGCGTGTTTATAACCTGTACCCATGATATGATGGGTACAAACCGGTTTGAAGTAGATTTAAGCGGCGGTAAAATTGTAATCGAAGACAATACTGCAGCCATTACATATTTTGCCTATGACGAAGATTATGCGAACGAAAATATGAGTTCACAGGAAGCAATGATGTTAATGCGCGGTAATTCAGCCGGCGGGAAGAAAAACCGTATTGAGGTGATTGAAGGTGTACCGGGCGGCGGTCCGCAGCATCTGGGGATTATGGAAAATTTTGCCGATAATATCCTTCATAACACCTCGCTTCTTGCCCCTGGTACAGATGGTATAAACGGTGTACAGCTGGCAAATGCAATACAGCTTTCCGGATGGCTTGGTAAAACAGTCGAATTGCCTGTGGATGAAGATGTATATTTAAGGGAGCTTAACAAGCTGATTGAAGAGGAAGGTAAATTCCCTGCAAGAAAATAGTTACAGTTCATATCTGCGGTGCAAACTGTAACAGGATAGTACCCTCTGAACTGTAACAGAAAATAATTGAATGGAGCGTATGCGAATGGAAGACAAAGGCAAGATTGGTATACAGATGAGCACAATAAAAAACAAAATAGATGAGATCGGGGTATATGAAACAATGAAACGCTGTTATGAGCTTGGCTATCGTTGTATTGAGATAAGTCAGATACCAATGACAGCAGAGAATACAGCTGAGTTTGTGCGTGCACGTGAGGACTTTGGCATCAAGGTTGCAGCAATCAATGCATCCATTACCGCAATGAACCCGTCAGCGGATACCTTGGCAGATAATTATGACAAAATAATCAGTGACTGCAAAACGCTTGACTGCGACATGCTTCGCATCGGTATGGGACCACTTAACAGGCTATCCTCGAAAGAAGAGGTGCTGAAGTATTGCGAGGAGCTTGATTCATACTCCACGAAGCTTAAGGCAGACGGCATCGACTACTACTACCATAATCACTCTGTTGAATTTGCCAAGTATGACGGTGAGTATATTCTGGATATCATAAAAAACAACTCGTCCATCGGTTTTGAACTGGATATCCATTGGATACAGGCGGGAGGTGAAAACCCGGCTGACTTCATCAAAAAGTATGCGGGGCGCATCCGCTTGCTCCATCTTAAAGATTTCCGAATTGTACCTATTACGATGGACGCATTACGTACCAGTTCCAGTTCCGGTGAACCCCAGAAGGTGAATCCGATGTATGGTACAATCCAGTTCGCCGAGATAGGCGAAGGGAATCTGAACATTAAGGCATGCATGGAGGCGGGGTTAGCCGGGGGGAGCGAATACTTCCTCGTTGAACAAGACTCAACCTATAACCGCGACCAGTTCGATAGTTTGAAAATCAGCCGGGATAACCTGATTAAACTCGGTTATGAGGACTGGTTCTGAGAGGGTGGAGAATGAGTGTAAAAGAGTTAAAAACCGGAATTATTGGTGTGGGTAATATGGGAAATGCGCATGCCCATGCAATCTTTAGCGGAAAAGTTGAGGGTATGCGGCTCTCTGCCTTGTGTGATACGAATCCGTCTGTAATGGATGCTCTCGGTAAGAGATTCCCTGTTCCGGTGTACGGTGATTATAATGAAATGTTGGAAAAGGAACTTCTCGATGCTGTTATTATTGCAACTCCGCACTACTCACACTGTGAGATTGCTGATAAGATGCTCCTTAGTGGTCTGCATACACTAGTTGAAAAACCGATAAGTGTACGTGCCGGTGAAGCAGAGCAGCTTGCAGAAACAGCAAAGAAATCGGGCAGGATCTTTGCCATCATGTATAACCAGCGTACAAACGGACTTTTCCGGCGCACTCGTGAACTTATTAGGAAGGGTGAGCTTGGTAAAATAAAAAAAAGTATATGGGTAATTACCAACTGGTACCGAACACAGGCATACTACAACTCTGGTACGTGGCGTGCTACATGGAGCGGAGAAGGAGGCGGGGTATTGATGAACCAGGCACCTCACCAGCTTGACTTATGGCAATGGATGCTTGGTATGCCCACGGCTGTAACTGCATTTGGCAGCATAGCGAAGTATCATCATATTGAGGTAGAGGACGATGCAACTATCGTCACAGAATATGCAGATGGCAGTATAGGGATATTTACCACTTCAACAGGAGAGTATCCTGGTACAAATCGTTTGGAAATCAGCGGTACACAGGGAAAGCTTGTATTGGAGGACGGAAAGCTCAAACACTGGAAGCTTAAGAAGGATGAAGAAGAATTCCGTTTCACAACGAAGGAGAGCTTTGGCCAGATTCCTTATGAATACAGCGAAATAGAACAGACAGAGGATGGTAATGGTCATCTGTGTATACTCCAAAACTTCACCAATGCCATCCTTCTTGGTGAAAAGCTTATCTCACCCGGTGCAGAAGGCATAAACGAGATTACACTGGCAAATGCCGCCTATCTGTCAATGTGGACGGGAGATAGGGTAACATTACCTCTCCGTCACGAAGCGTTTAACAGAGAACTGGATATGCGAATAAAGGAGTCAAGGGGGTGCAGAGAGATAAAGGAAGAGGGTTCTGAACCAGCCGGTGTTTACAGCGAACGCTGGCAGGTAAGGTGGTGAAAAAAACAAGCATTGTCACAGCAGGAATCTGCATCAGATGTGATAA
>Ga0153941_1000456_pt1 | contig 17980 bp, 13 predicted proteins | sample TSNJ025MetaG_FD_104733 | JGI IMG/M metagenome (GOLD analysis project Ga0153941, IMG submission 104733) | Attine ant fungus gardens microbial communities from New Jersey, USA - TSNJ025 MetaG | ecosystem: Host-associated > Fungi > Mycelium > Unclassified | place: USA: New Jersey, Brendan T. Byrne...
AAACAACTACTTTTCCATCCAGATTTTTTACAAAACCAAACATAGATGCAATATCAATAACCGGATTCAACTTATTAAAAGTAATCTGATCCCCTGAAAACAGCAGCCTATATATCATTTCACGTAGTTCCGGATAATCATGAAGCTGCTTTACAAGGGAACTAAATAATGCATTATGCTCAGTTAATATGATTTTAACAGCTTCAAGAAATCCATTCTTTGTCCATGCTGAATTTACACGTGTCCCATCAGCAACTCTTATATCCTTGTCAACATCATATATCTTCTCAGCAATTATTTTACATATGCGAGAAACCAAAAAAGGATAACCGGATGTATAATCATAAATCAACCCGGCAATAGCAGGGATATCCATACCTGTCTGGTTATCCTGTTCATATTCTTTCAGCATTCCTTCTATGTCTTTTATATCAAACTCCATCCTGATATCAAAATCTGCCGCTATATTCCACGGGCTGTTATACCTATGCTCCTCTTTGGGCCGGATTTTATTCCTGAGGTTTTTTAAATCATACACACCAGCCAGAATCACTGATTGAAATGTCGGAAACTCATCTCTGGAAAGATAATATCCACGAAGCAACGCCAAAAAATCCATAAATACCTGATTATTAGACGCACTATCTACTTCATCAATTAATAATACAACCGGCTTATCAGATGTTTCACATACCTTGCTTAAGCACTCAAATAAAGCAGCCAGGCTACAATCATTATTATCAGCAATTTTTTTTACAGCATTAATCACCTGCTGATCTAAACCAGTTACATCTCTTAAAGATAAAGCAAATCTGTTCGCAAATGCTTTTGTGAAAGTATATTCATCCTTAAAATCTTCATACGTAAGAAACTGAAAATCGATCGCTGCAACATTATAGTATTCATGGAGATAACTCCTCAATGCATTCAGGATAGTTGTCTTTCCGTATTGTCTTGCTCTATTGATAGAAAAATATGCGCCTTCTGCAATCAGCATCTTTATTTCAACAAGACGCTCTTCCATATCAACCATATAATGTCGCTTAGATTCGCACCTGCCTGTTGTATTAAATTTCTTTCCGGACATATAATATATTCTCCTTCCTACACTATCCACATCCAAATAAACAAGGTGTCTCTAACAGACCACTCCCGGATATTATGTAAAAAACTTCTTCGTATCCTGCATCATCATCTTACTATTTATTAAAAGGTACGTCAACTCTTTCAAAGCGTGAATTCGCCCTCATTTTTACGTGATAACCACCTGCCCGGGCAGATTTTTATCCATTTTCCGATACCAGTGTATCGCCAATATTCCTCCGACCACTACCGAAACAACATCGGAAACCGCTCCTGCATAAATCAACCCATTCAATCCAAACAGGATATTTAATAGAAATATCGAAGGAATATATACAATCCCCTGTCTGAGCAGTGATACAAATGATGCATAGGACACCTTTCCGGTAGCTTGTAAAAAGGATGCGCTAAGTTGATACAGTCCATAGATCGGTCCTGATAAGATTCCGCCCACCACCATCTTCTGGCCAATTGCTATCAAGGTATCATCCTGCGTGAAGGCGGCTACCATCTGGTTTCGGAAAATAAAGCAAACCACCGTTAATATGGTTCCGGTCAAAACGGCTAATATTCCGGTACTTTTTATGATATCACTCATGCGCTTCCTGTCTCCGGCGCCATGGCTATAAGCAATTGCCGGCTGGATTCCCATACAGATCCCCATTACCACCATGGCAATCAGCATTCCTATTTTACCAGCCACCCCTCCTGCCGCCACTACCACATCTCCATATCCTACCAGCATCTTATTCTGCATCATACTGGCAAAACTCATAAGAATAGTGCTTGCAGCCAAAGGAAAGCCCAAAGAAACAATCTTAATCGGCAGTCCCTGCTTCAAAGAAAAATCTTCCCTTTTTAATGAAAACTTCTTCTGATTTTTCAGAATATGGTATATAAGATAAACACAGGTCAACAGATTACCGGCAACCGTTGCGATTGCTGCACCAGCGACTCCCATATGAAGTCCCAGAATCAATATCGGATCCAGAATAATATTACATACGGTTCCAATAATATTTCCGATCATGGATTCTTTTGCCGAACCATCGGCACGGACAATATTACCAAATACATTACCAAAAAGGATGACCGGCGCTCCTATTGCAAGGATCCTGACATAAGAAACCATATCTCCCATGAACTGGGATGTAGCACCCATAGCAGATACAATTGGATGAACAAACACATTAACCACCACTGCAAAAATGAGACCTATGATTATGGGACCGTAACAGCAGAAGCTGGTGATTTTTCGAACTTCAGAATCTTCTTTTTTACCAAGAGCAGTGGACAGCGCCACCATCCCTCCCCCTCCAAATAAGGTTCCGATTGCCTGCAGTACAGAGAATATCGGACCAGACATGGAAACTGCCGCGATCTGATTATAATCATTGGTTTTCCCGACAAAATATATATCTGCCATATTATAAATTACAATTACCACCATTATGATAACACTTGGTATACACATCTTTGCCAGAAGCTTTCCCATAAATTCTTTTTGCAGCATTTCCTCATTTTTACTCATTTTGATTTTCCTCCAAATTTTTTCTGTTGGAAATATTATTACAGGAAAATATTTGTAAAATGTTCAAGAAATGTTTCTGAATTATTAAGGTTATTAAAACATTATTAATTATAAGTTGGCCTTGACTTATCAGCACATCAGACATATAATAAATAAAAATGTGATTTTGATCTCATTATCATGTATATTAATGTGATTACAATGGGGAGGTTACTTATGGAAAGACTGATATTAAACGATTTGCTTAAATGGAAAGAATCTAAATACCGCAAGCCACTTATTCTAAAAGGTGTGCGGCAAGTGGGTAAAACGTGGGTTTTAAAGGAATTCGGTAAGCGTTATTACGAAAATACCGCTTATTTTAACTTTGATGAAAATGAAGAATATAGGCAGTTCTTTGAAACTACAAAGGATACCCAGCGCATTTTACAAAATCTGATGCTTGCCAGCGGACAAAAAATCAAACCGCTGGAAACATTAATCATCTTTGATGAAGTGCAGGACTGTCCTAATGTAATCAACTCAATGAAATATTTTTATGAAAATGCAAATGAGTATCATGTCGCCTGCGCCGGGTCGCTGCTTGGTATTGCCCTTGCAAAGCCTTCTTCATTTCCTGTCGGCATGGTGGATTTTATGCAAATTAACCCCATGACCCTTACAGAATTTTTGACGGCAAATGGTGATGATAATCTTGTAAAATACCTTGATTCGGTAAATGCAATTGAGAATATTCCTGGCGCATTTTTTAATCCCTTATATGAAAAGCTAAAAATGTATTATATAACAGGCGGTATGCCGGAATCTGTGAAGATGTGGACACAGGAACGTGATGTGGAGCAGATGCAGACGGTATTGTCAAACATCATCGGCGCATATGAGCGCGATTTTGCAAAGCATCCCGACCCCAAGGACTTTCCGAAGATTTCCATGGTGTGGAAGTCTGTTCCCTCACAGCTTGCAAGGGAAAATAAAAAGTTTATATATAAAGTTGTGAAAGAAGGAGCCAGAGCCAGAGAATACGAGGATGCACTGCAATGGCTTGCAGATACCGAGTTGGTAAGAAAAGTCTATCGCAGCACAGCGCCGGGACTGCCAATCGCTGCTTACGATGACCTTTCTGCATTTAAACTGTATTTAGTTGATGTTGGATTACTCCGTCGTTTGTCGCTGCTCGCTCCATCTGCATTTGGAGAGGGTAACCGTTTATTTACTGAATTCAAAGGTGCACTCAGTGAAAATTATGTATTGCAGGCGCTTATTAATCAATTTGAGGCAGCACCTCGTTATTGGTCTGTGGATAACCCCCGCTACGAGGTTGATTTTCTCATCCAGCGCGAGAACGATATTATTCCGGTTGAAGTTAAATCAGAAGATAATGTTGAAAGCAAAAGCCTAAAAAAATTCAAAGAAAAGTTTGGCGATAAAATAAAGCTCCGCGTCAGATTTTCTTTGAATAATTTAAAAATGGATGATGATTTGCTGAACATTCCGTTATTTATGGCAGACTATGCCGATAAGCTGATTGGAATATCTTTGGAAAGATAAACTTTTATCCGATGGACAAACACTTATATCTCCAAGTGTTTGTCCTTATGTTCCAACATCCATTTGTGGCTGAACGGTTATCACTATACCAGCAAAGCATTCGCATGTTCACAGGTTTGGTAGATAATCTCGAACTGCTCTTGAATCCGAGGGGTAATCTGTGCGTTTTTACTTGGTTGTACCTTTGCAAAAACGTAGTATGCCGCAAACCATCCAACCAAACTGATGATTGCGAACAGTACGCACAGAAGGATATTGGCGGAAACAAAATTGAAGATCGAAAGTCCCACGAACAATGCTCCAACGCCCCCAAAACCAATGATGGGTCCCATAAAGCTGGCTGATTTCGTATTCTCCAAACGCTGGATAGAAGATAGTGCGCCATCGCATTTATGCTGTAGCTGCTCCAGTTGGATCTTATTGGGTAATCTGCTGTCACGCTTGAATTTCAGCTTTACCATCTCATGGTCGTGACCTGCCGTTGGGGTTGACGTACTGTAGTTTACAGGAACATTATAGATCTGCATATCTGGTGCATAGTGCATATCGCATTGCTCAATCAGAGTCCATCCAAAGTTCTGATAGCAATCTTTGTAAAGTGGAGCATGGTTGCGATTCACGTTAATATCCGCATACTCCCAGGCAATATAGCCGTTTTCTTTTATATTACTCATAATCTAATCTCCTCTTTTCTACTCGGTTTATTGGTTTTGATATGGAAATACTAACTTTTTTTCTTAATAAAGGTGATGATACCAACAACGCACACAATGACAACTGCAGCGATTATAACAACAGTAATATTCATAACATTTCTCTCCTTTCCAAATTTTGATTTTTCGTTTTAGTTTCAACTACTTTTCTAACATTTGATTTACCTATTGTACAAAGTAATTATTTATGAATTGCTTTAATTGTGTTTGGTAATTATTAATTGTTTAATAAATAATCAGAAAAGGCAATCAGTATGACTATGTTAGTCGTACTGATTGCCTTATTATACAAATCTCTCAAGAAAATTTACCCGCACAGCATATTGAAATATTCATCCTGTTCTTTAATAAGCCGTAGTATTTCAGGAACATCTTTTGATGTAACACCCGGAACCACAATGGTATATCCTCCGCAACGTTTTATTATATTACCGTTGTCATTAATGTGATGATAAAATCGTGGATTCCCTTTACAAAGGCCGCAACATTTTTGTACATCGTGATTTTCCCACTCCTGATTTCGTTTTACCCACGCTTCAGGCCGTCTTTTCACAGCGTCTTGAAAAATCTGCGAATATTCTGCGCCGGCGGAAAATCTTAACCAGAAAATCAAGCCCTTTTCACGGCTTACTTCCATCTTGGTCATTATTCTCCCGTATTTTTTAAATTCAATGACAAAGGTACTCTTTTTGTGTTTTCTAGGGGCATACCCTAAATCCAACAGATTACTTATTATCGGCTTACAAAATGATGTTTCATTGTCTTTCAATTGCGCCAGCAATTCATCAATCAGACCACTTTGTTTTATAGTTATCATAATAAGGACCTCCACTGAAAATTTCTATCATTCGTCTTTCCCTCTGCATCGTTCACCCCATTTTACGCCCTTAAATTGGACAGCAGTATGTCATATTATAAATATGATAATCCATAATAATCCTACATGCAAATATTTTTTACCCATCTATCCGTTACAGTTCACACCTGCGGTGCAAACAGTAACATGATGCACACAAATTGCGAAAAACATGCAATTTGGCGCTTGCAACCCTCGGGATTTTGTGCAAAAAGCGCACAAAACACCTCGCGGGATACTACCCTCTGAACTGTAACCATTTATCCCACCACCATTAACGTTTAGTATCTTCTCCCTTGAAATGCGGTAATAAATATGTTATATTGGTTAGTGGTGACTAACGCGATAATGAGGAGGGAGATTTTATGAATGACAATGTACGGCAGGTGTTCATGGAGCCTTTGGAAACCAGCGGATGCTCCGTCAGGAAAAATCATCCATATGAAAAAACAGGTGTATGTTTTTCCGTTAATGATCAAGACCGCCGAATGGATTATTGGATGTATAGCTATGAGGATCTGTTCACCGTATCGGTCTGTGATATGTGTTTTCAGGAGGACTTCACGAATACCTTTTCATTGTCCGAATTTGTCAGCATATATTATTATGATTCGGTGAAGGGCTACGAGCTGCCCTCTATGCAGCCGGTGCATTGCGGGCGGGTGGCTGCTTATGTGGCGAAAGGGGAAAGCTATACGGCCACATATCTTGGGAAAATACCTGTTCGCGGTGTCAGTGTCCATATCACGCCAGCCTATTATAAGAAGCATCTTATCGGAAAGCTTCCCGGCGGATTCAAACAGCTGAAAGAGGTATTTTCAGCATTTAATCAACGGGAAGACAGTCCGGCGTTATTAATGGTCCTGCGCCAGATTCAAAACTGCCGGATAACAGGCAATGCAGCGCATTTATACTACGAAAGCAAGGTCAATGAAGCGATTGCTATTATATTTTCACAAGCAGAGAGCGAAGAAAAAATAATTCATCATACACTTGGTGATAAGCAGCAGCTTCAACAAGTCGAACGCTTTTTGGCAGACCGTTATGCCGGGGATGTGAGCCTGAAGGAGCTTGCGAAGCTGGCCTGTATGAGCGTCAGCAAGCTGAAATACACATTCAAATCGGTTTACGGCTGCAACATCTTTGAATACATAAGAAACCTGCGGCTGGATCACGCAAAAAAACTGCTGCTGTACAGCACAAGTTCTATTTCAGAGATAGCTGCACTTGTGGGATACAAAACAACGTCGGCATTCACAAAAACGTTCAAAGAGCGAACTGGATTTCTCCCGAAGGACTATCGAAAAATTGCCTCCGGCGCACAATAAATATTCTTTATAAATCAAAATGAACTTTTTATGTGTTTTTTACACACAGAGGGTTCATTTTTTATTTCCAAGATTCATTTTTTGTTTCCCAGGTTCATTTTTTTCCAAGGTCATTTTTTGTTTCCAAGATCATTTTTTGTTTCCAAGATCATTTTTTTGTTTCCAAGGTTAATCTTTTATTTTGAAAAGTTAAACAGTGTGCAATTCTATTGCGGTTTTGTTAATTTGGTGTTTTATTGATATTACGACATTACAACGAAAGGATGGTTTGAATGAATACATTTTCTAAAGTTTATTCCTTTGCTGAAGAAAAGGCAAAGTATATGGGAAAAGCGGTTTTTTTGCTTGGGTTCAGTGCAATAATGAGTATCGTCCCATATTATGCGATATACCTGATGCTTCTATGTTTAGCAGAGGGCAGCCTGGATGCAGCTTACAGTATCAGTGCGGCAGCCCTTATCCTGTTATCATTTGTTTTGAAAAATCTGGCAAATGAGTATGGGTTGAAAGCGTCACACAGGCTTGCCTATGACACGCTTGCAGGAATGAGAAAAAAGGCGGCTGACAAGCTGCTGCATATACCTATGGGGAATGTTCAGCGTTACGGAAGCGGTGAGTTGAAAAAGATTTTTGTTGAAAACATTGAGATGATGGAGCTTGTCCTTGCTCACGGCATCCCCGAGGGTGTCGGTAATATTCTGGGTATCCTTGTAACAATGACAGCAGCCTTTATTGCAGATTGGCGGCTGACTTTATGTACACTTGCGGTGCTGCCCCTTGGCATGGTGGTCATTATAATGATGGGCAAGAACGCCTCGCAAAAGCTTACTCAATATTATGAAAGCTCAAGGAGCATGAACAACCATATTGTTGCGTACATTCGCGGAATGGAAGTCATCAAGGTATTTGTACAAGGAGATACCTCTTTTGCGCAGTATCAGCGCTCAATCAGGGATTACAAAAAATTCTCCCTGGACTGGTATCATAGCTGCTGGAAGTATATGTCCGTCTACAGCATAATCCTCCCTGCAACATGGTTATTTGTTCTGCCTGTGGGAATGATGTTGTACCTGTCCGGCAGTCTGACTTTTGCCGCACTGGTTTTGTCGCTGCTGTTGGCACTGGCTGTCGGTCCCATGTTTATGCGCCTTGTAACATTTATTCCCATACTGCCGGGACTAACCGAAAAATATAAACACATTGCGGTTTTATATGAGGAACCGGATATAGCTGATGGAGCAATTCAGAGTGCACCGGACAACTACACAGTAACATTCGATAATGTAACCTTTGCCTATAAGGAAACGGATGTTATCAAACATATGAGCTTTACGGCAAGAGAAGGTAGTGTGACGGCAATTGTCGGCGAATCAGGCGCAGGCAAATCCACAGCCGCCAGGCTGCTGACCCGCTTTTGGGATGTGGATGACGGCAGCATATGTTTGGGCGGGCGGGATATTCGGGCGTATTCCATGTCTGCTCTTATGGGATTCGTCAGCTATGTGGCACAGGATAGTTTTTTATTTGACACGACTATCATGGAAAATATCAGACATGGCAAACCAAATGCCGTCGATAATGAAATTATTGAGATTGCAAAGAAGGCTCATTGCCATGATTTTATTACCCGGCTCCCATCCGGATATCAGACCCTTGTCGGTGAAGCGGGCGGCAGATTAAGCGGCGGCCAGCGCCAAAGAATCACCATAGCCAGAGCCATGCTCAAAAATGCACCCGTGGTTATTCTGGATGAAGCTACTTCCAGTACCGATGCTGAAAATGAAGATTTAATACAAGCAGCGCTTAATGAGTTGCTGTGCGGTAAAACCGTAATCGTAATTGCTCACAGACTTTCCACTATAACAAGCGCAGACAACATAATCGTCTTAAAGCAGGGAGAAGTCACGGCGCAGGGAACACACGAAGTGCTTCTGAACTCCTCCAGGGATTATCTTCATATGTGGAACAGATACGGGTTATCCTCCGGATGGGAATATCAAACGATTCGAAAGGAGGATTCCGTATGTTGAAATTTGTATTGCGTGTTTTACGGTTCGCAGGAAAATATGCGGCCAGGCTAAAGTTGTCTTTTGTGCTGAGCTTTGTGGAGGGACTGCTCCAAAGTGTACCAATCCTGCTTATTTGGCAGGCGCTTGATCAGATTATGACAGGAACGCTGCAACACAGCAATGTATGGATTTACAGCATAATCCTGCCTGGCTCAGTTGGTGTGCGGATATTGCTGCGCTACTGGTTTGTAGCTCTTGAAAGCGGCGCAGGATATGAAATATGTGAGCAGGAGCGAATTGCACTTGGTAATAAGCTGCGTCATTTTCCTATGGGGTTTTTCAGTGAGGGAAACCTGGGCCGTGTTGCCTCCATTATAACGGTTGACCTGCCATTCATTGAGGAAATGGCTATGGATGCTCTGGATAAGGTAATAGGCGGATATGCAACATCATTCATTGCAGCGGTCCTCATGTTTATCGTTGACTGGAGAATTGGATTAATCACAATCGCTGTGTTTGGTATCGCCGGTCATTGCTTCTGTCATTTAGAAAGGGTATCAAAAAAGCAGTCTCCCATACGTCAGAGACAGCAGAGCGAATTAGTAAGTGCCATCCTGGAATATGTACAGGGTATCGCCGTCATCAAATCTTTTAATATGCAGGGCGAAAAAGCGGCGCGTGTAAAAAAAGCGATTGATGAGACACGTGACCACGCCGCAGACTTTGAAGCAGCGCTTCTCTCTCCCACGTTTGCATATAAAATGTGCTTTGCAGTCGGTACAACTCTGACTATATTAATGGCTTCACTTTTTTCCATACATGGAGAAATGAGTACACCAATGGCGGCTGCTCTTTTTATCTTTGTTTTTAGTCTTTACACTCCGGCAACAGCATTTGCCGGTTTAAGCAGCCAGCTTCGAATTATGGAAGCCGGCCTCGACCGGTATGAGGAGTTAATCCGCACCCACACTACAGAAGAACCGGTTGCTGCAGCACAGCCTGAAAACTTCTCAATTTCCTTTGAACAAGTTGGTTTTGCTTATGGGACTGAAAAAATCCTTGACGGAATCAGCTTCAACACTGGTGAAAAGACGATTACTGCTTTGGTTGGTCCTTCCGGCGGCGGCAAAACCACAATTGCTAATTTGATTGTCCGTTTTTGGGATGTACAGGAAGGCAGCATTAAAATCGGCGGCACAGATATACGAAACATGAGCAGTAATGCGCTTTTGTCCAATATCAGCATGGTATTTCAAAATGTGCATCTATTTAACGACACTGTACTGAATAACATCCGTTTTGGAAAGCCCGATGCCACAGCTGCAGAAATTAGCGCGGCGGCAAAAAAAGCGCAGTGTCATGACTTCATTACCGCACTCCCTGATGGATATAACACAGTAATCGGCGAGAATGGCGGTCTGTTGTCCGGCGGAGAACGCCAGCGGATATCCATTGCCAGAGCGATCCTGAAGGATGCCCCGATTATTATATTGGATGAGGCTACCGCCAGTGTTGACCCTGACAATGAAATGGAAATCCAACAGGCCATAGGCGCTTTGATTGAGAATAAAACGCTTATTATTATTGCTCATCGTCTGTCTACAATTCAAAAGTCCAATCAAATATTGGTAATAGAAAACAAGGGGATTGCCGAAAGAGGTACCCATGAGGAGCTGCTGATGCTGAAAGGACGATATGCCGCATTATGGAACAAGCGGGTAACGGCAGGCGGCTGGCAGATTATCGGACTAAATAATAATCATAACCAGCCTGATTACTAACATAACCTCATTCACCAACCACGACCCGTGCACGACCCAGATTATATACTCTCGTAAAAGGTGTATCTGCGTTACCATCACACTGGGATACAACCCGTACCTGCGGTATATAAGTGCCTTCATCCTGGTAGGTATAGCTTGTATCAGCTGACCAGGAACCGTCAGGCAGCGCTTCGAAGTCTGCAGCAATAAAATCGCCATTGCCCAGGAAATCCCATTCAACACTTACGATCTTACCGATCCCTTGTGGAACCTGAATTCTTGCTGATAAATCAACAGTACTGCCAGACGTTATGCCAGCACGCACAGTGCCGTTAGCGGTTAATGTAACTACAGGCTGTATACCGCCGCGCACCGCAGCATTTTCCTCCACAATAAGCTGACTGTCAACCACTTTGTAATTGGTGGAATCCGGTGGTTCCACACCATCTTCTACCCAGGCGCTTAAATCCAGAAGTGCCTGCTCAAGTATACCGGTATAATCAATTAACCGGCTATTCAGATAAGGAAAATACGCATCGTGTGCCCCATGATGGTCAGCATTTTCATTCAGCCAGAAACGGAAATCACCGGACCGGCCAATTGCCTTTACCCTTTCTCTGTAATAATCACCGTCCGACGGGAAGGCATCAATATCCATCAGGTTGACAACCATGATTGTCTTATAATTTATTTTCCCGCTCCACGTTGCTCCGCCTGAAACCATTTTGGAAGATTCAATTGCATAGTGTATTCCTGTGGTCTGCGCATATAGCGGAACGCCATCCGAATCCCTTAGATGATTCCATGTATAGAAGGACGGTCCCGGATCCTTATGCCTGTGATATGCCATTTTCGCAAGGGATCCCTCACTGACGCCGCGATCCCTCAAGCTGTAGAATAAATCCCGTAGCTTTGGCGCATACGCTTCCAGATACCCTGGTTCATTCCAGAAAGCGTTTGTGTATGATTCGTTTAATTCTCCTATTGCATTCAGACCATCTACCAACTCAGTATTTGCATGCATTAAAAATACATATTCGTAGTTCTCCCAAGCCTGAAGCGGTAAGCCAAGCTTTGTCACTTCCCTGAGGATATCGCGTTCCATATCATTCAGCACAGCATAGGGATCGCCGCTGCCTCCCGGCCTTACAGCATCTGCAATCAACGGACCTTTTTCTTCCAAAACGGCGCGCGCAAACCATCTGATATCGAAATTGGCCAATGAAGCCGGTTCGGCAACAATAAATGGAACTGCACCGTCCCACACAAGACCGGTGCTTAACTCAAGTGCTCCAATCGTCTGCATGGAGCCGCCGCTGCCGCCATATAAATAACCATATATCTTTTCGTTATAACCATAATAATTCTTTGCGATTGTCCTGGATACATGCGCTGCTGACGCGTGAACCACATGACCTATTATGTTTTGCGGTACTGTTATCGTATATCCGCCATTTTCAAAGTAAAACTCTAAATCCTCACTGATAGCGTCAATACCTAAAAACGGATGTGCACGCTGGAAAAAACGGCCCTTCCATTGTTCTTTCGGAGGAAAATAAATATTGAACTGGGGATCAGATCCATCACCAAAGCAGCATGATACCCGTACATACGGCGTCGGGGCGGCTGCTCCTTTGGATGCAGCAACAGCTCCTATCCACCCTGATACCTGTACTTGCGGCGTTGGGATGGTGAAATCTTCTATGGCGAGGATGCGGGGGATATCTTGATTAAGACCCTCCATTTTCGTATAGCCTTCCAGTAGTTTTTCAGCAGTAATATGGGATTGATCCATTTGTAAGTCCTCCTTCTGATTTGAATAGTTAAGTTCAGCTTCGCCGAATTTGACTCCTTGCTCATAACCTTGCTGCTTCATTATCTCATAAAGCAATAAAGATTACTCCTGTAAATCCGACAGGGATTACAACAAATCCGACTATTTCCCAGTATCCTTATGCAAAATATACTCTTTTTGAACCTGGATGCGGAAACATACGATGCCTGCAATATATAAAAGAACAACATGCGGCCCATACATCCCAAGCCACATGTTGCCTTATATCATTCTCAACGATACAAAATTTTTCTTACGGTTTCGCCGGAAAGACTATACTCTTCACAGAGCGTATCCACCGACACTTTAAGATGAAAATATTTATGTCTGATTTCTTCGTTTCTCTGCTCGTAAAAGTGCTGTGCTCCGGTATCTGCACCCCATTTCTTTCTGCTCTTGTCGGAAGGCACATAAAGTATCTCGCCCGGCGCATATTTTTGAAGTTCCTTTAACAACTCATCCGGCAGAATCTCCGATGCGTTTCGATATTTCATTTACCTCGCCTTTCTGCAGACCGTACTATTTCTCGTCGGCTAAAAATGCTTCCAGTGTATCGTAGCGTTTGATTTTTATTCCCTGCCGCTCAATTGCGGAAACAATGTTACGCTCCAGTCCGGCAGCACAACGGGAAAGAATTTCAAGGTTGTGTGCATCAAAGCAGCCCAACAAATCCAACTCGCCAAGGCCAAATTCCTCACCCACGATGCCCAATTCATTTTGCAGGTAGCATGAGTCTCTGAAGGCAGAGTCTGCATCCCCTGACTGGCAGTAATAATAGATTCTGTTCCACGTTGTACGCAGCTCCTGGTACCAATCGGCAAGATAATTGAAGTCTGATGCTTCCTCCCCACCTATGGTTTCTGGTTTGTAACCGGTGATGAACTGTCTCACGGAATCAATCAGAAGATGCGCAAGGCTTTTCAGTTCGTCGGTTGTTTGGGCGGCTATTATCGCCTGATAGTATTCCAAAAAGCGTTCCGGCAGATTTTCCCATCCGGAAACTTCGCGGACTACACCAAGGGCATAATCACTTTGATAGGTTCCGTTCAGGCAGCCGACGGAAATAGTCAGAAACTGGTGAATATATCCGGCCAGACACCGGACTTTATACAGACGCTCTTCAAACATCATGGTCCGGTACATATCCATTGCCACATCAAGATTTTCCAACGCCTTTTTATAGACAAAATCAGGATTGGAAAGATTCTCAAAGAGCTTCTTCCTTATGGCCTCAAACCGCTCCTCATCCTCTTTGGACCGGGCATAAAGAATTTTAGCGTTTCCCAGGCATTGTGTTGCGAGATCCTCCAGGTTGGCGGTAGACTCCGTTCGTTCCCATGAACGCGGATAGAGGTCATTGCCAACTCCGCCGATAATAAATGTTTGAGCAAGCTCATTACCTCGTTCTGTAGCCGGAATAAAATAGTCAAACGGTTCGCCGTGACCATCTCCGTTGATTGATGCACCTTCAACAGCGACAAGCAGCGCCACGTCATCGGGATACTTTGTTTTGATTTTATCTGTCACCCATTCGGTGAGTTGTTTTGTTGTGTCTGTCATATAATCCTCCTTCTCAGATTCATTTAAGCTGCGGCCGCGCTATCCTCTTAGTATAATCCAAGTATACCTTTCATGGTCCACAGTTACAAGGTTGACATTTATTATAAAAATATCGGACCTGACAGCATCTACCCCTTCACGGCTCCCGCCGCCAAACCGCTCACCATATATTTCACCAGAAAGAAATACAAAATCACAATAGGCACCGCAATAAAGATAGCTCCTGCCGCAAATCTGGCAAATTCTGTCTCCCCCAGACTCATGAGCCCCACTGCCACCGTATACATATTTTTTTCTTTCAGCAGCAGCTTCGGCAGGATGAAATCGCTCCATGGCCAGGTAAAGGAAGACAATGCCGTATATACCAGAATAGGCTTGGAAAGAGGCAGATTGATCTTCAGGAACACCTGCAGGCTGGTAGCCCCATCGATTCTGGCCGCTTCATCCATAGACAGGGGGATGGTGTCGAAGAATCCCTTCTGCGTCAGATATCCCATAGGCGCTCCCGCACTGTAAATCAGTATCAATCCCAGATGATTATTGATCAGATTAAACTGTGTCATCAGCAGGTAAACCGCTATCATCCCCATAAAAGAAGGAAACATACCCAATACCAGTGTAGTCTTCATAATGGGCTTTCTGGCTTTAAACTGAAACCGGGACATGGTGTATGCCGTCAGGATCACCAGAAGGGAACCCAGAACACAGCTTGCCGCCGCAATCAATAAGGTATTTAAAAACCATCTTGGATAATTATACATGGCAGTATCTGTAAATAAGGTCTTAAAGCTATCCAGGCTATATTCCGACGGGAAAAATCCGTCAAAGGAATAAATGCTTCCCGTTCTGGAAAAGGATGCCAGGATCAGCCACAAACACGGAAAGAAAAAAATAAGTGCCACTGCCAAAAGAAGCAGATAAGTAACTCCCGTATCCAAAATATTTGTCAGACTCCATCTTCGTTTCATCGGAAAGTATCCTCCTCTCTGTAGGATGGCGACTTCACATATACCGACAATGAAATCACGGATATAATCAGGAAGATCACCAGACTGATGGACGCGCCAATATTATAATAGTTATTGTCTATGGAAAGATTATAGAGCCAATTGATCAGAAGATCCGTATCGCTGGCAAGGAAATAACCTTCCAGATACAGTCCGCCCCGCAGGAAATAGAAAATCCCAAAATTGTTAAAGTTTCCCGTAAACTGGCCGATCAGCACCGGCGTGGTGGAAAACAGCATAAAGGGCAGCGTAATCTTCACAAATTGCTTCCATCTGCCAGCCCCGTCAATTCGGGCTGCTTCAAATAAGGTCTCATCCATATTGGCCAGTATACCAGTGGCCAACAGCATGATGGAAGGAATACTGATCCATGCATTTACCAGCAGACCGATTATTCTGGCCATCCACTTGGCATCCAGATCCAGAAATCCCACCGCTGAATATCCCATAGCCGTAATCATCTGGTTAATGGGACCGCCATAAGAAAACATGAACTTAAATGCCAATAGGGTAATAAATCCTGGAATGGCATACGCCAGAACCGGAAAACTTCTCCAGAAGGCTTTCCCTTTCACACACTTCTTGTTCAGCAGAAGAGCCAGAAACAAACCGCCGAAATAATTCATCACCGTAGACAGGACCGCCCACAGGAAGTTCCAGCTCAATATCCTGAAAAAGGTGGGAGCGAACTGCGACAAGGTCAGCAGCTTCTTAAAATTGTCAAACCCCACCCAGTCCACCAACTCCGGCGGTATAATACTCCCGCCATAATTGGTAAATGCAATGAAAATCATAAAGATAATAGGAACGATGTTAAATATGCATACACCCACCACAGGCAGAAACAATACGCTGATATAAAACTTTCTGTCCAGCAACTGTTTCAGCTCCTCCAAAAAGGTAAGGGGACGTTCTCCCCTGGCCAGCCGCTTTCCTGTATTCCTGACATCCTTAATATTGCTGTAATAACAGGCAATCCAGAACAAAAGGATGATCCACGTCAGAATGCCCATAATCAGCATAATAATGGAATCGTCTCCCACTGCTCCGGTCCATGGATCCGCTTTTACAGTTCCCAGTGTAAAAAATCCCTTAATGGCATCCATACCGCTGAATGCAAAATAGCAGATCCCTCCCGCCATGATCAACAGATATAATATTCCTTTTACATACTGCTTATACAGAATTTGACCCAGGCCCATGACACAGGCGGAAGCAATCACATATTTTTTGGAATTCTTATTCTCCATATACTGCTCCTCTCCTTAGGAATTGACAATGAATCAGTTGGACATCATCCTGCTTATTAATCGTCAATTCCTTACCGACTTACTGCGTTAATGTATAAATCGCATCATAAATCTGCTGACTTACCTTTTCCAGCCCCAGTTGGTAGTCCTCCTGGCTTACGTATTTCTGTTCACCCGGCTGTCGGAAAGCATCCTTGGCAATATCGGAGAAAAAGGTCTCCGACGGAGTCCAAATCTGGGCTGTTTCCTGCAGGGACGGCATGATCACAATGTTCCCTGACTCCATTCTATCATATAAGCTTTTGGAAACCTCACCGCAATCCCTGGCTGCATCACTTCTGGCCGGTGCGATACCCAGATATTGATTTCTCAGCACCAGCATTTCATAGCTGGCGGCAAATTCCACAAAGGCCAGACAGGCATTTGGTGCCTTGGTATAAGAACTGATGGCATATCCGTTAATACCTCCCATAGACTTGCAGTCTATCAGTTCGGGATTCTCTTCTGAAAGGTCTCCGCTTGCCGGCAGCATGGGCAGGGAAGTCATAACCAGATTCTCCTTCGCCTTCTCCTCTGCCTCCTTGGCAGATAAACCTTCTTTTTCATAAACCCCTTTTAACTCCTTGATAAAGGTTGTATAAACATCCGGCGTGGTCACTGCTGCAAAATAAATTCCCTCCGCCAGCTTGTTGTAAACGTTCAGGGTTATGGTATTGTCTATACATTCTTCATTCATGATCGAAGCCTGCTGCTTCAGCACATTTGCGCCCTTCCATGCTTCACCCATATGGAGTCCCACCTCCTCAGGATTGGTATTATCATCACCAAACAGATAACCGCCGTAGGAAAACAGGTAGCCTGATGAAAAATATACATCATATAAGGAGCGCATATAGCCGTATTTGCTGCTGTCCTGTTCATGAATCTGTCGGGAATAAGTATACATATCATTCCAGTTTTCCAGCATATCCGGTACGCCGTTATTGTCATCATCCCACTGTGACTCCCAATCCTCCGGCAGCATATCCTTACGGTAGTACAGCATAGGTGCCTGAATATTCACCGGTACACCACAGGTATAAACCGCTCCGTCAATCTCCGTACGGTATGCTTCCCATGCAATTTCCGGGATGCTTTCATAACATTTCAGATTTTCCGCCGGCAAAGGCAGAATATGCTTGCCATTCACATATTTCATCAAAACATCATTCGCCTGATACAATACATCCGGACCATATCCGTAAGGCCCGTCATTGGCCAGATCCAAATATTGATCCATGTTGGCGTCAACTGCAACAATTCCATATTCCGAATATGCCTCATTAAAAGCCTCTATCAGTTCTGTAAAATAACCTCTCTCTATAGCCGTATCATTTTCCAGTACCCGAATGGTTACATCCCGCTCCAGCTCTCCGGTAAAAACCCCCTGACCGCTCACCCCGGCTGTCGGACTGCCCGCTCCGGTCTCCTGCTGCCCTGTGTTACCTCCGCAGCCGCA
>Ga0153941_1000457_pt1 | contig 17976 bp, 14 predicted proteins | sample TSNJ025MetaG_FD_104733 | JGI IMG/M metagenome (GOLD analysis project Ga0153941, IMG submission 104733) | Attine ant fungus gardens microbial communities from New Jersey, USA - TSNJ025 MetaG | ecosystem: Host-associated > Fungi > Mycelium > Unclassified | place: USA: New Jersey, Brendan T. Byrne...
AATATATCAAATTAAGTGGTGCGGTCGAGTGGATTTGAACCACCACGAGGTTGCCCCCACTAGCTCCTGAGGCTAGCGCGTCTGCCGTTCCGCCACGACCGCATGTTGTAGTGTCAACATAAAAATTATACGACAAAAGTCACTCAACGTCAAGGAGAAGTTTTTAAAAAATGGTGCGGTTGGTGAGATTTGAACTCACACGCCTTGTGAGCGCCACCCCCTCAAGATGGTGCGTCTGCCGTTCCGCCACAACCGCATAATAAGTATATCAAATTAAGTGGTGCGGTCGAGTGGATTTGAACCACCACGAGGTTGCCCCCACTAGCTCCTGAGGCTAGCGCGTCTGCCGTTCCGCCACGACCGCAGCAAATCTTGATGTCACGTTTAACGCAACATAATGTATATTATCATAACAATAAAACATCGTCAAGCACTTAACCTGAAAAAATTACTTAGAAACAGTAAACCCCCACTGCCAAGCATTCCAAAGATTGCCTGAAAACGTTGAATTAGGCTGATAATTAGCTACTACGGATTTTACAGCATCGATATTCCCGCGAAAATACAGCGGTACGACTGGACAGTCTTCTCTTAGGAGATCCTGGATGCGGAAATAGATTTCTTTTCTGGCAGCAACATCAATTGTTCGCATTCCCAGATCGGTCAATTGATCTACCTCCTGATTTCTCCAGCCTGGATAATTCTTTCCGGTATAGCCATTTGCACTGCGAGGGATTCGCTGAGAGTTCCACAGATTGAAATTATCCGGATCAATACCGGCGACCCAGGCATATAGTGCGGCCTCAAAGCGCCGTCCTTTTAGCAGCTCATTAAAGAATAACGCGGCATCGACAGGGCGGACTTCTACCGAAACCCCAATTCTTTTCAGTTGCTCAGCAATTTTTTGCGCCGTATGCTCCCGCAGCTTATTACCTACGGGAGTAGTCAGAGAAAATGCAAGTTTCTTATTATCTTTTGTCATAATTCCATCCGGACCCGGAGTCCAACCGGCCTGAATCAATAAATCACGGGCAGCATTGACATCAACGGCAGGAGTTTGCTGCATGGGGCTATAGGCCCATGATAGCGGTGATTGGTCGCTATGAGCAGGAATAGCAGCTCCCCTAAGAACTTCAGTCACAATTGCCTGGCGGTCTATCGCGATGCTGACGGCTTTGCGGACACGGGCATCTTGAAAGAGAGGGTTATCCAGATTAAAATCCATATGCTCCCAAATCATGGTCGGCGTAATTACGGTGCGCACGCCTTCGACGGCTCTGACTTGCTCCAAGTAGGAAAACCCGATATTACTGATAATATCGACTTCACCCGCCTTTAGCTGAGTTAGCAGCATGCTGGAGTCTGGTACAATCTTATAAATTAACTTTTTTAGTATCGGCTTGCCCTGAAAGTAAGTCGGATTGGCTTCAAAAATAATAGCTTCTGCAATTTGCCATTCCTTAAAAATAAACGGACCGGTGCCGATCGGCGCTCGGTTAAACGGAGCCTTATTGATATCTCCGGCAGTTTCAAGTCTATGTTTAGGCAATATAGTAGTAAACAAAGTTAAATAGGAGGGGTAATATTCCCGGAATTTGACTACAACAGTATTTGGGTCAGGTGTTTCAATCGCACTAATCCGGTCATAGCCATCCCTCGATACAATGTTTATTTTTTGGTTCATAATTAGCTGCCAGGTAAATTTGACATCTTCGGCAGTAAACGGTACGCCATCATGCCAGGTTACTCCCTGGCGCAGCCGATACGTTATCCGCAAGCCATCAGGCGTCACACCGCCATTAGCCGTTGTTGGCACATCACTTGCCAGATCTGGCAACCATTCACCTTTGTCATTAGTACTGACCAAACCACTAAATACGAGTCTCCCCACTTCAGCCGTTGCTAATAAATCTGACAGGAGCGGATTGAGTGTGTCAGGCTCCTGCAAGCTGCCATATCTTAGCTGGCCGCCTTGCTGGATAGCTGCTTTTTGTTTCTCTGGCGGCAAAGCTTCATTGCTAGAACTACAACCAGCGACGACAATAGCTAGTGCTGTTAAGAATAGAATTATTAGCTTACGCATATTTATAACACATTCTCCTCGTTCCCATGTTAGCAGCATCAATTTTCAATATAAGCGTCACATTATCTGCCATACAATTCCTGATACTTCTTTTTATTGCTTAAAACCCTTTCCACATAATTCCTCGTCTCTTTAAAGGGAATCTGATCAACATCATTAAAGTCTTTTGACCAACCGTACTTCTGCATCCATTTGTTTACATTTCCCCTGCCTCCGTTATAAGCGGCAAGATAGAGTACTTCATTGTCATTAAACTCTTTCTTTAGTGTAGCCAGGTACCAAGTACCAAACCGGATATTAATATCAGGGTCTGTCAAATCGGCAATCATAAAATCTTGATGCTCACGCTGATCGGCAATCCATTGCCCTGTTTCGGGCATAATCTGCATCAGACCTAGAGCACCTTTGGGGGATTGGGCACTAGCGATAAACTTACTTTCCGCGCGAATAACACCGGCAATTAAAAAGGGATTAAGATTATGTTGGAGGGCATACGTGTATACAGCTTCCTGATATAAAAAAGGATAGACATACTTCTTCTGAAAAACATCACTCGTAAATAAACCATATATCCCTGCCGCAAGTAATGATAACCCAATTACTAGGACTTTCAGCCAAGTCCAAATACGCAATAAAATCACTCCGCAACAAAAATCACTGTTTAAAAATATGTATTTCCAAACCAAAAAATGCTGTTAAACAGGATTTCCTATAGCGTTTATTTCGTTCCAGGCCTTAATTACCTGTTTTTTCGTGTTCCCTATAGTTTTACTGTTGTTAATAACAACATTGGCATATTTTAACTTTTCCTGTAAAGAAAGTTGAGCGTTAATCCTGGACATTGCCGCCTCATAACTGCAATTGTCTCTTAGCATCAATCGAATAACCTGAGTTTTTTCATTAATATATACGAGCCAAACAGCATCAACATAGGTATGCCACTTTGCCTCAATTAATAATGGTGCATCTAACACAATAACTTTATAACCCTGTTTTTGCGCACTCGCGACTGCTATCATCGCTTCCTCAGCAATCCTCGGGTGCGTGATAAGCTCCAGCCGTGCTTTTGCTTTAGGATCGGCAAAAATAATGGTTCCGAGACGCTTGCGGTTAATATGGCCGCTGCTATCGGTAATAGCTTGGCCGAATGTCACAATAATGTCGTGCCAAGCCGGTTTTCCAGGCTCGGTAATTTCATGAGTAATTTTATCCGCGTCAACAATATAGGCTCCTAGCTCACTGAGCATCTTACTGACCGTACTTTTCCCGCTGGCAATCCCGCCGGTGAGTCCGATCAAATACATAAGCTTATCCTCCTGGCTATTTTTGGCAATTGGGGCAATAGTGCGTGCCGCGTCCGGCGACCTCTTTACGAGAAATCGGCGTCCCGCAACGATGGCAAGGCTCATTAGTACGGCCATAAACATTCAGGTGCAGTTGATGACTACCACTTTTTCCGGCTCCATCGCGATAATCCCGGAAAGTTGTCCCTCCATGGGCTATGCCGTCTGCAATTACTTGATTAACTGCCTGATATAAATATCTGGCTTCAGTTTCATTTATACTGTTGGCCGGGCGTTCCGGATCTATGCCTGCAATAGCCAGCGCCTCATCAACATAGATATTACCAAGTCCACCGATTAACTTCTGGTTTAACAGCACCGGCTTTATCTTAGCCTGACGCTTATTAACCATACCAGTAAAATACTCCAACGTAAACTCGTCCGACAGCGGCTCCGGTCCCATCGATGACAATCCGGCAATACGCCATAACTCTTCCTGAGGCAGCAAGTACAATGTACCTAGCGTTCGGGTGTCGGCATATAGCAAGGTATCCCCGTTATCCAAATCAAAAATTATATGGGTAAAACGATCATACACAATATCTTCAGTTACATAATACAAGCGACCGGTCATTCGTAAATGAACAACCATAACATATTTATTATCAAGGTAAAAAAGCAGATATTTGCCACGCCTGCCCAGACTAGTGATCGTTTGACCGACGATAATCGCTTGAAATTCAGACGCAGTCGGCCACTTGATCAGCCGAGACAAACCGACCTGCACACGAATTATTGTTCGACCTTCCACTTTACCGGTAAGAGTCCGGCGGATTGTTTCAACCTCAGGCATCTCGGGCATAGCACACACTCCTCTATTTGGCTTCGGCCCAGTTGCTGCCGATTTTCACTTCTGCTAGCAGCGGTACCGAAAGTTCAACGGCTTGTTCCATGGCTGCTTTAACTAGTACCGAAACCTGATCAAGCTCTTCAGCCGTTACTTCCAGCACCAGTTCATCATGGACCTGTAAAAGCAGCCGGCTTTTACACCCCGCCTTCTCAAGGGCAAAATAAACGTCATTCATGGCAATCTTAATAATATCGGCCGCCGCTCCCTGGATCGGCGTATTCATGGCAGTCCTTTCAGCAAACGAACGCTGATTAAAATTACTGCTGTTAATATCAGGCAAATTCCGCCGCCGCCCAAATAGCGTCGTTACATACCCATCCTTATGAGCGCTGGCAACGACCTCATTAATATATCTTTTTACTCCCTGATATTTAGCAAAATAGCTTTCGATATAATAACCGGCTTCTTTGCGGCTAACACCGATATCTCTTGACAAACCATAGTCACTGATACCGTAGACAATGCCAAAGTTAACGGCTTTAGCCCTAGCCCTTAGCTCAGGTGTTACGTCGGCCATTGATACCCCGAAAACTTCAGCCGCCGTCCGCGTGTGCACATCCTGATTGCGGCGGAAAGCCTCTGCCAGGTTATCATCATCAGCCATATGGGCGAGTATCCTCAGCTCAATCTGAGAATAATCGGCAGACATAATATACTGATAGCCTTCGCCGGGCACAAATAATTCCCGGATTTTCCGCCCACTCTCCGAGCGGATAGGAATATTCTGCAGGTTAGGCTCTGAGCTGCTCAAGCGACCAGTTGCCGTTACTGTCTGATTAAACGTCGTATGGATACGGCCTGTTATCGGACTGATCAAACACTCTAAACCATCAAGGTAAGTAGATTTCAGTTTCGTTAGCAAACGGTACTCGAGCAACTTATCGATCAAAGGATGCTGTCCGGTCAGCTTCTCTAACACTTCAGCATCAGTAGAGTAACCGGTTTTAGTCTTTTTAATAATAGGAAGCTTTATTTTTTCAAATAAAATACAACCAAGTTGTTTAGTTGAGTTAACGTTAAACTGTTCACCAGCCAACAAATAGATCTCTGTAAGTAACTGATCAACTTTAGCGGCAATGCTGACAGCCATTTCTTTTAAATAGTCCTTGTCTACCTTGATACCGCAAAATTCCATCGCCGACAAAACCTCGACAAGGGGCATTTCAACGCCTCGAAACAGATTGTCCAAACCAACGTCGGCCAAACGGCTGATAAATACCTCTTGTAATTGGTGAATAACACCACTCGCCCAGGCGGCATACTCTGGTCTAGTCGTTAATTGCTTATCGCCGGCAGGTAAAGCTACACTCAGGCTAAGATATTTTTCAACTAGAACATCAAGCGGATAGGTGGCTGCTGTAGGATCAAGCAAGTAGGCGGCAACTAGCAGGTCTGACACAATCCCTCTCATTATCCGTCCCTGTAGGCGGCACGCATTATATAGTTGTTTGGCATCATACGTAGTAACGGCAATACTACTGTCGGACAAGATGTCAAACAGTACAGACCATCCTGGGCTATCTGCCGGTATATAAACCGTTCTATCGGCACAGGCAACAGCGAGTCCTGTTAAACCGGATAACGGCGAATGGCCGGCCGACAACGGATAACAATAGAGCTGTCCGCTCTTGCGGGCATCATCATACACAGCTTCGACCTCAGTCGCGCTAGCGGCAATGAGCGGGGGCAAAAGCTCCAGCGGTTTTGTTTCAGTTTGTCCGGTAAGTCCGTCACAACCTCCCGGAAATAAGCGATCAAACTTACTTAATAATGTTTTAAACTCAAACTTAACAAACAGTTCTTGGGCAACTTGCCTATTGGGATTAATCATAAAGCATTCCGGCGAAAACTCGATATGCATATCGCGAACGATAGTAGCCAGGTGCTTAGATAAAATTGCCTGTTCGCTGTATTGACGCAAGTTTTCCTGCAGCTTCTTGCCTGAAACATTATCGATGTTGTCCAATACATTTTCCATTGTGCCGAATTGGGTCAAAAGCTTGACCGCCGTTTTCTCGCCAATGCCAGGAACACCAGGAATATTATCTGAAGTATCTCCCATAAGGCCTTTCATATCAATAATCTGATCAGGCGTCAGTCCGTACTTTTCCTTCAGGGCAACACTATCCATAATCTCCATTTCGGAAATTCCTTTACGTGTCAGTAAAACAGTAATATGAGGCCCGATAAGCTGTAATGCATCACGGTCTCCCGTTACGATCATCACCTCGCAGCCTTGCTTCGCAGCTTTATCAGCCAGCGTGCCTAATATATCGTCAGCTTCATATCCTTGTTCTTCGATCGTCGTTATACCAAATGCGTCCAACAGCTCACGAACCAGCGGAAACTGCTCGGATAACTCTCCCGGTGTCGCCTGGCGCTGAGCCTTATACTGCTGATAAGCTTCATTGCGAAATGTGATTCGACCTTTATCAAAGGCCACGGCCAATAAATCGGGCTTGTAATCTGTCAATATCTTGACAAGCATAGTTGTAAAGCCATATACAGCATTTGTATATAAGCCACCGGCAGTCCGCAGCATAGGCAACGCATGAAACGCCCTGTGTATGAGACTACTGCCATCGATGATTATAAATTTTTGGGGCATAAGCCCACCACCCTCACACTCCAATATAGTCCAATCTATTTTAATTGGCTATTAAGATTAAAATCCCTGCTCTGAGCTAAAAATTTGCCGTGCTTTATGTATTAGAAAAAAAGAGAGTACTGCCAATTGCTTTTTATTACCCCGGAAGAGTTTCTATCCTCTCCGTTGTCACTAAAACAATGGACGTAATCTCGTCGGCTCTACGGGTATGTCAATTCTATTGTGTCAGCCTGCTCATTCCAGTATACATAGGCACCAAAATAATTGTTTATCGCGGTTATTTTGATATAAGGGACTGTCCCTATCATTTCTACAGGCACCTTACGATTCGATCCTTCATCATTTAGTAACAATTCTTGAGTTTCTATGCTCCAGCTCACTTTGCGTCCCAACGCTTCAGCCAGTTCAAGCACTGGCAGCGCTAGTATCCCTTGTACCTTATTTACCTCAAGATTGACCGGATTTTCATTTACAAAAACTACTTGTTTATTAAAAAACAGTGTATTTTCTTTTGCAACCCAGCTTTGCACCCCACCGAATAAGCTCGGTAAATTTTCTGCCGTTATTAACACCACATTGCCGGAATTTAGCGCAGGCACAGAGTAGCCGCCGCGCTCGATTGTTTGCGCCTGCTTATCCCAGTTTACCTGCTGCTTTAATACATCTGCAACTGTTAAAATTGGCACATACAACCGATCCTGCACAATCAGTCCACGCTCTTTAAGCAAAACGTCGTTTACCTTAATTTTAAACCAGCTGGCAGCAACCGTTTGACTGTCACTCGGTCTATTTATTACTTTATTTAAAAAATCGTCACTCACCAGTGCGCTGATATGATAAGTATTGAGTTTTCTTCTAACATCCTGGATAGTAACGCTGCCATATCCATAAAAGTCGGGATAAACAGCAAGCAAAATTTGATCCTTATCATTAGTCCGGATTTTTACCCTGTCATACGTTATCTGCACCGGCGTGCCATAGCCTACCTTCTCGAACAATTCCTCTACATCTTGTTCATACATGCGGATACAGCCATTCGATACTACTGTACCGATCGACCACGGCGCATTGGTGCCATGAATTCCATAATTGTTCCAGATGCCTATCCACCTGTAACCTAGCGGATTTGCCGGTCCTGACGGAACCATCTTTCCTTTTTTGTTAGGCGGATACCAATTGGGATTAACTTCCTTGTATACAATAGAGAAATTTCCTAGTGGTGTAGGAGTAGATGGCAAGCCGATAGCAACAGGATATTCTTTGATTAACTGATCACCTGAAAACAGCTCCAGTGTCCGGCTAGGCAAGTTGACAATGATTTTGGGAGCAACAAGCTCTGCATGACCTTGGGCATAACCGACCGGAACAGCTACACATATAAATACAAAAAACAATACAAAAATCCGGAACAACATGAGCACCCCTTCTTCACATTAGTTTATGCGGCAATAACATAATATGAAGAAGGCTGACCAATATATTACCTTCATTGCAAAATTTACGAAAAATATTTCAATTAAACTACTGGAGATTAAGGACCTGTTGATGAACAACCCGCAGGCGCCGCTGACGCTCGTCAACAATCGGAAGATAGATATGAATATGAGCACCTGAAGTAGTTGTCTTCACCGGATTAATATTAATAAAGCCGCCATGTTCGGCAATAATTCGGTGCGCTACCGGCAATCCCAGCCCCATGTTCTCAAGCTTGGTTGTATAAAACGGTTCGAATACCCGGGGCAAAATCTCGGGAGCTACCCCTGGACCGGTATCACTAACGGCAATAACTAGCATGTTAAGTTCAGAATTAATCCACGACTTTACCAGCAGCATGCCTTCACCGGGCATGGCTTCAAGGGCATTTTGCATAATATTCACAACTGCTTGTTTAATTAAATTACTATCAACATTGAGTGTCGGCAGGTTGGCGGCCAACTGCTTGTCAATCGCAATCTTTTCACCACCTAGCTGCTTAAACGTTAACAACAGCGCTTCTTCAATCGTGCGGTTGATATCAATATTAGTTTCTTTATTGACAGGTGGTTTGGCAAACATAACTAATTCTTTAACTACTTTGTTGATGCAGGATACCTCGTCCAACATCATTTCCAATACGTCGCGTCCCACCGTGTACCGATCATCTTCTAAGCGACCAAGCATCACCTGCAAATACCCGCTGATTGTCGTGAGCGGCGTACGCACATGATGAGCGACCCCTGCTGCCAGCTCTCCCAACGACATCAGCATCTGTGTGATCTGAATTTGTTTTATCGCTGCTCGAACGGCGGATAGATCCTGAATAATGACAATCAGGCCATTCGCTTCTCCTGCGTTGCCTCGCAGCCTCAACGTATCGATGTGAGCATAAATATATTGCTCTTTTACTTTTAGTTTAATGTTAGTTGTACTCAAATCTTCAAGCTCATCAAGATGGAATATTCTCAGGAACTTCTCACCATGATGCCGGAAGACTTCATCAGCTCTTCTCCCCACTGACTTTGCCCTATCAATGCCACAAATCTTTTCGGCCTCCCGGTTAAGATTTTTCAAACGGAGTTCATTATCTATGAATAAAATTCCTGTCGTTGTGTCAAACGAATCTTGATGATCTTCTTTATGCAAATATACGATTCTATTGTCAAGAGCTTCAGCCGCAGACATTGTCGATCGCCTCCTGTCCCCATCTTATATCTTTAGTATTAATTAACATTCTTGTAAGTATTTGCATTTCCTGCTAAACTAGAACAATTACTTTTCGTAAAAAACCGACACAATTCCGAATACATAATGTCGAAAAACACATTGATAATAGGCCAACCCCTGCCCCGTCTAGCATCATAGGGTTAGCTTAATTCGACATTAATGCACATATTATGGCTGAGAGCGATTCTATTCACCGCATAATTAGTTAACAACCTATATCTTTTTCCATTATTTGTAATTAATTCCGATATTTTACAAATAATTCCAGAGGGACGACACTGCAAAAAAGCAGTGTCCCTCTGGTTATTAACCTTCGGTACACTGCTTTCTGGTCTCATTCCGAATAACACTAACCGAACAAGCGCTGCCAGAATGATTTGTTAGGCTTACACGTTTCTTTCTCTTCCATTACCTGACGCAATTGGTTATCGATTAATTGAAAATGATCTGCCAACCCTGTTTCCAACCGTTCTTCAAGGTTGGAAACCTCTTGTTTCAAATTGTATAACTCTTCTTGTTGTCCGTTAATCATGCTGATAGTAGCTGCAATTTGCTGCATGGCCTGGTTTTGCGATTCGATAACCGCCATAATAGTACTTGTTTCCACCTGATTTATACTGGACAAGGACTGCAATTGTCCTGATTTTTTTGTTTGCGAATATGTTGCGCTGCTTTGTTGCGGTTCTGTCTCAATGTCAATAAACCTTGTAAAGCGATTATTCAGTTCATTTGTAATGTCGTCGGCATTTTTATTTTGGTGCATGCATTTCGCGATAACCTGGAATACCTCTACGGCTTCAGGATAAAAGCGCTTTTTCTTACCTTCACCCATAGCCGGCAAATAATCCAAAAATAAGTCGCGATAATACCGCAATGTGCTTTGTGGTATACCGAGCTCTTGCGATATATCTTTGATACTAAGCAACTCTGTCATAAAAAACCACCTCGCGTTTTTGTTGTTGCGATTATATTCTCGGCTTGCCATTAAATATCCTGCTACTTATATGAAATTATGTAAAAAATTTCCAATAATATAGTTTTTAAAAAAGTCGCTTGTAAAAGAATTTATTTGCTATTATCACCGCTTTTTTGATTCATGCAGGATTTTAGTAAGTATTTTATCGAAATACTCTAGTATATGTTTAACACCGGCTGCGTTACAGGGAAAATTGAAAAAGGGGACAAGAGATGTTATACGATATCCTAAACAAGACATTTTTTCAAAACAGTATTGCAGAATACTTAATTGCACTGTCCATTTTTGCACTTAGTATTATCTTAGTGCGACTATTTAAAGGCACTGTTCTAAATCGACTTAAGACGTGGGCTGATAATAGTACAGGCACAATAGATGCACAGCTGTTGCACAATCTAGAACGAACATTATTACCAGCTTTGTACTTTGGCTCCTTCTATTTCGCAATTCGTGGACTGACCTTAAACGTTGCGCTAAATAGAGCTATTGATGTGATTGGAATCATTATTATAACTGTGTCAGGCATCCGCTTTTTAGTGATAATGGTTGACCATTCACTGATATATTTATTAAAAGCGCAAAGCAATCCAGACAAGGAACGTAATCTCAAAGCAATTATGCCGATTTTGCAAGCAACAATTTGGGTAATTGGCCTTATCTTCTTGTTAGATAATTTAGGTTTTCAGATTTCTGCCGTTGTTGCCGGTTTAGGAGTTGGTGGTATTGCAGTCGCACTTGCAACCCAGGCATTGCTAGGCGACCTGTTCAGCTATGTTGCGATTGTTTTTGATCGTCCCTTTGAGATCGGCGATTTTATTACTATTGGTGACCACGCAGGGACGATCGAACATATAGGCATCAAAACAACGCGGATCCGCAGCTTAGGCGGAGAACAACTGATATTCGCCAATTCAGACCTCACTAGTTCACGCATTCAAAACTACAAAAGAATGGCCAGCCGCAGGGTAGTGTTTAAATTCAGAGTGATGTATCACACAACAAGCCAACAACTCAAAGAGATACCCGATATCGTCAGGCAGATTATCGAAAATATTGACGATGCTACTCTTGACCGCGCCCACTTTACTCGTTTCGGGGATTTCAGCCTTGATTTTGAAGTCGTTTACTATGTCACTGGCAACGACTATACAAAATACATGAATATCCAACAAAAGATCAACCTAGACCTAAAAGAAGCGTTTGAACAGCGTAATATAGAGTTTGCTTATCTCACAAAATCATTATATTGGACCAAACAATAGTAATTCAGAAATAGCATTAGACATGATTGTCATCTAGATGCTGATATAGCGACTCAACAAAAAAATTGCTGCCATCCTGAGAACCCTTGCAGTCCAGGATGGCAGCAATTTTTTTGTTACTCTACTGTTTCCGGCGCTAGATTATTGCCGCTATTTAAAAGGGTCGAAAGAAGTGCAACCTCATTCTGATAGCCGGCTAAACGATCTGTTACTTTTTCCTGAACTCTATCCTGGATCCTGCTACGGATTGTAGTTTCTACAACTTTAACGAAATTTTCTTTTACAGATTGCTGGTCTTGCCCGGCTAGCTGCGCCGCCACAGTCGCTATTTCATTAACCGTATTGGTATTTCCGGTACGCTCAATAGCAGTCTTGGTAATTGTTTGCCACAAAGCATCTTTGCTCCCCTGCCCCAAACTATCTTTTAGCGTAATTAACTGTTGTATTTGAGCCATAGTCACGCCGCCAACAATAGTTTCAGCAGACTTGTCCTCAGAAAACGCAGCCTCATCTTTGGGCGCAGCCAGCGAGAACAGCGGTATTGAGCAAACCATCAGCAGAATAGCCATTGTCTTTTTCTTCAAGCTTAGCATACTCCTCTCTTTTGATGGTCTAAGGTTCACTGTCATTTTATCATAAAGTTAACATAAAAAGTAGCGGTAAATACAAGAAAAGTCTGTTTGCCCCTCCCAGACAAACAGACTTAATCATTACGCTTTTGCTAAGCGATACATTGTCTCAGTTAGTACAGCCAAGCCAGCTGCAATCGCATCATCGTCAACATACTCACTATCACAGTGACTTATCCCCTCTTTACAGGGAATAAATATCAGTCCGGCCGGTCCGCAACGAACCATATTCATAGCGTCATGCCCAGTGCGGCTATCTAGCCGCAGACTAGTCAGCTTTAGCTCATTACAGACTTCTTCAACAATCTGGTTCATTGGTTGATCAAGAATGATCGGTTTTTCTGAAGAAATTACTTCGATAGCCATCGGTGTATCATGGTCATCGGCAATCATACTGACAGCATCTTTAATATCCTGAAGGATAGTGATAATATGTTCGTGCTCAATTCCGCGGATGTCGACCCACATTTCAACACTGCCTGGAATTACGTTAATAACACCGGGGTAGGTATTTAAAATCGTTACAGTAGCCACTGTCTCCTGATAATCGTATTCGACGGCAATATCTCTGACCGCTAATACAATCATAGCCGCGCTGACAAGCGAGTCCTGCCGCTGGCTAATTGGCCTTCCTGCCGACTGACCTGCCATACCGGTCACAGTTATCTTTAGCCTGGTGGGTGAAGAAACTTTATCGACGATACCAATACATATCTGGTCCCGTTCCAAAATTTGCCCCTGGTCAATATGTAGCTCAATAAACCCTTTTATACTATTTTCTGAGCGAGCCGCGGATTCAATTTGTTCGAAGTCAAGCCCGATAGCCGTCAATTCGGCAGCAAGAGTGATGCCTTGCTGGTCTTTATCCCGACTCCAGGCAGATAAATTAGCCAGACCCGCCATGGCTTTACTTCCCATAGTGGCAAAGTTAAAGCGGCTTGACTCTTCGGCCGCAAAAACTACGACCTCTAAGGGATGTATAATATCGGCGCGAGCACTTAAATCTTTTACAGCAGCCAGACCGCACAGCACTCCCAAAACCCCGTCATATTTGCCGCCCCCGGGAACAGTGTCAAGATGGGAGCCTGTTATAACAGCAGCGAGCTCTGATTGGCTGACTTCAGGCTGATATCTGCCGATAATATTGCCAATTGCATCAGTATGTACAGTAAGGCCTGTGTCTTGCATCAGCTCCACGATATACTGCCTGGCCTGATGATCGGCTGTGCTGAATGCCAGGCGCGTAACGCCGCCTGACTCATCTAGCCCAAACTGAGCCACGTGTTCTAATTGCGCAAGAACCCATTCAGTATTATAGGAATGATCAGTTTTAATAGTCACCGCCCCCTAAACATGGTGTTACTAATCAGTATACCGCTATTTTAACAAAAATTCCATATTTTAAGAACGCCTGGCCAAGCCAGGCGTTTGACTATTTAGCTAGATTGTGTTTCGCACTTCGCCCCTCGCATCGAAAATAGCAGCCAAGCGCTCAACTATTTTGCTAAAATCCCTTGTTTTACAGTTTCTAAGCCTAAACGATCAATCATCATGCCGATACGCTCATGTTTGCGGGCAGCTTCCTTGTAATAGGCAATAATTTTTTCCATTACGGGAAGCAACTCAGCTTGCGGCAATTCATCGACTAATAAGTCGGCTATTCTAGCTCTAGAACCGGCACATCCGCCAATAACAATTTTCCAACCTTTGGCAGTACCAATAAATCCAATATCTTTTACCCAACTTTCAGAGCAGGAGTTCGTACAGGCACTAACGCCAACTTTAAGCTTTCCAGGCAAATCCATACCATGATACAATTTATCAATTTCAAGACCTACTGTCAGTCCATCTTGCTGCGCACGTTTGCAGAAATGTGTAGCCGGACAAATTTTTACACTGCGTACACATAGACCAACAGCAGCCCCTTTATCCATCCCCAGATCTTCCCAAACTGCATCAATTTTATCTTCAGCAATGCCAACGATAGCGATCCGTTGTGCTGAAGTTAGTTTTATTGCTTTAGCATCATACTTTTCCGATACATCAGCAATTTTCCTTAATAAATTGATGTCTAAAATAACGCCACCGGGAATATGAGGTGCAATTGCATAGGTCTCCCTGTCTCGCTGAAGAACCGCACCTTTTTCAAGCAAATCTGTTTTTACTGTCATAATCGACCTCCTATAGATAATTACATGTAGTAGACTGCTATTATAATTTGATATTAATTATAAAAATCCTGCTAAATTTTTTTTTGATAAAGAGAGACTAAACTTCAGATGGGGTTTTTACCCCATCTGAAGTTTAGTCATCGAATAAAAAATAGCGCCTGACAGGTGTTATCAGGCACTATTGCAACTACAAGACTACAGTCTTAAGTGCAGCTATCAAGCATGCGACGCAGCTTTATTGCATGAGCTTGCTCCTCAGATTTTAAGATATTAAATACTTTGCGGGCTTCTTCGAATTTAGCACATTGAGCAAGAGCATCATAAAATAGGATGGCATCCTTTTCGTCTTGTAAAGCCGCTCTTAAAATATCGGCAATCGTCTTAAATTCCGACAATTGTTTATCTTTAGGAAAAATATACGGCTCAGCAAGTACAGTTAAGTAGCGGGAAGTTTCTTGATCAAATAAATAATCATCACCCGTTTGCTGGCTAGCTTTAACTTTATTATACAGCCTACTAAACTGATCATGATGAGCTGTTTCATCATTCATCAGCTGCATGAATAAGTCTTTATGTTCTTTGCTTTCTGCCTGATCATATGCCTTTTTGTAAAAGTCACGTCCCCTAGCTTCCATATCGATGGCGATTCTGAGTGCCTCCAGCTCGCTAAATAGAGTGCCCATATCGCAGCCGTTTTTTTCCATAATGACAGCCCCCTCATTTATAATTTCGACTGTTTAACATATTCTATATTTACAGAAAAATACCTGTTGCCTTAATCACTTTTCGTCGATAAAAGTCGAAAAATACCCAACTACTAGAGAGCCACTGAAAAAGACGAAATTCAGGCTTTAATGCCACAATATACAGTGCAATAATCGACTAAAACATCAATATATTGTGGTATTAGACTTGAAAATAGAACTTTTTCAGTGGCCTCCTACTAGAGCCGGATATTCATCCAGGGACTAAACTTCAGAGTAGGGTGGCCGTAACTCCACTGTAGTAATTGGGAAGCGTAGGGCCAGCGTGAACTACTCACACCTAAGTAGGGGGAGACTTCTTGCCGCACGAGGTTAAATGTGAATCATATTTTTCTTGTATTGGAGATACATAGCTTTGAGCTCGTCAATTTTAGCTGACATTTCAATTTGCAGTTCAGATACAGTATCAAATTCACCAGCTTGGACGGCTTCTTTAATACGAGTAAATAAACTCTTTTTCGCAAGGCTGTCCTTGGCAAGATATGCCCTCAATTCACTGATTGCCGCCCAATTGCTTAAATCAAGATCACTTTCATGGTCAGAGTCATGAAGCGGCTTAGCAGCCTTAACAGTATCGAGATTTTCAGGAATAATACGGTTTAATAATTCAGTTTTCCAACGAATCAGAGCACCAGCAACAAAAGCTTCTATCAACTCAGGGCGAAATACGCCACCGGCGGTAAGAACTTTGACTTTATTAGGATAGCTATCAATATTTTTCATATTTTCCCACACAGTAGCAGGGGGTTTACCAAACAGACGATTACGTTCATCGGCTGTATAATCATCAAATACATCGTGCTCACTGCGATAAGCACGCTCGGTTTCAAGATAGAAACCAGGTGCACCAGCATCTTTAGATAATTCTGCATCAAGCTCCTCAACAGTTTTACCTGATTCAATCGCGGCTTTTACACCGTCAAAAATCGTCAAATAGATTGCTGACAAGGCAATGTAGGTATTGGTATAGGGATTCGGCGACCGGACTTCAAAGCGAGTAGCCGCCGGATTATTGACATCACGGATTAAGCCGGCGAGGATTGTTCTGTTACGTGAAGGGACAGCAGGACTGTGTCCCAGCGAGGTTACGATGCAGACTGGAGCTTCAAAGCCTGGCTTGAGACGGTTAAGTGAATCATTGGTGGAAGAAATAAACGGATTGACAACCTCATAGTTCTTGAGAATACCCATGATAGCACCATAGCCGATTGCACTCATAAAGTATTTCTTCATATCTGTCGGTGCAAATAAGTTGACAATCTTGCCAGATTTAAGTCTAGCAGCAATACCAACATGAGTATGCTCACCATTACCGGCAACACCGATTATCGGCTTAGCTTTAAAAGTTACTTCAAGGCCATTTGCTCGGAAAGCTTCTTTTACAATAATTCTGGCCTGCAGCTCATTGTCGGCGCATTGAATGGCGCTGGAAAATTTCCAGTCAATTTCTAGCTGTTCCATAACATGATTCAGATGACCGGTTTCACTAATTTTAGCTTTTACACCACCGACTTCTTTATGTCCCATTTCCGGCTCTAACCCGTAATTAGCCATCATCAGCAGCGCCTGCTCCATAGCAGTACGGACATTGCCGCGAGTACGTTGCCAATATTGTTCCTGCATTAGCTGTGATGCTGACAATTCTTCAACTTCAGCATCTTCTGCAGGCGTATTTACCCAAAATTCAAGCTCTGTAGCCGAAGTAAAAAGGATATCATCAATATCGGCGCCATCAACATGATCAATCCCGGCAACCTTGCCTTTGCTCTGAAACAACGCTTTGAGCTCAGCTTTGATATATTCAAGACTTTGCACCAGAATTGAACGGGAATCAACTCTCAGTCCATTATGAACCAAGAAAGCCGGAATGCGCAATGTACCAACAGGCTTACCGGTTTTTTCGTCAAGATGTTCAAAGTTATAATCTACAAACCAGTTAGCATTACCGTCTGCAAGCATATCAAGCTTAGCATTATTTAACGTTGCAATACCTGTTAAAACAACAGACGAGCCATCAGTTTGCACAGCATCACCAGTATAAAAATCCTCAAAGTTTTTGATAAACAAACTGATGGGAATCTTCTCGTCAGTATCGTTGCCGGCTAAATCAATGCCGACAAGTGAAGCAAACTTGATTTCGGGATGATTGTTTAATAAATCTACAAGCTCCTGTTTACCATACTTTCCGCCCGGGATGACATACAATAAATCTTTTACCATTTTCTTCACCTCTACACATAATATCTTTAGAGTATATGTTACCTAATAACGCCCTGATCAATTCAAGAAAAAAATAGACTCCTCCACTAATAGTGTGAAGGAGTCATCATTGACTCAGGTTTATTAATATGTTTTTATTATAACATATTAATACTTTTTGTCTAGCTATAAATGCATATTTAATTAAATTATTTAATTGCAGTTAGTGTTAAATTGTCAACAAAATCAAGTAATATCTTACTCCATTTTGAGTTTCCCCAAAACCAAAAAAGCGATACGTGTCAACCCCCTGAAGTAACTGGGTTTGAAGACAGTAGGGATATGAAATCGTCCTAAAACAGAAATGCAAAACCAGCCGAAAAATGAT
>Ga0153941_1000460_pt1 | contig 17952 bp, 19 predicted proteins | sample TSNJ025MetaG_FD_104733 | JGI IMG/M metagenome (GOLD analysis project Ga0153941, IMG submission 104733) | Attine ant fungus gardens microbial communities from New Jersey, USA - TSNJ025 MetaG | ecosystem: Host-associated > Fungi > Mycelium > Unclassified | place: USA: New Jersey, Brendan T. Byrne...
AAATAAACTACCGTGGGACACACGGGAATTAACGCTTGGGGAGAATATGTAAGACTATCGCTAATGGATAGCAACGTTCGATGAACCAAGAATCCCCTTGCTTTAGCTATGGGGAGTTGTCAAAGGCATAAACAATATAGCAAGATTGATGAGGAGGTTTTTATATGAAAATAATAAAATTATTATTACCATTATTTGGAGCTTTTTCTGCTTTCGTTTTTATGTTTACTTTTGTTTCTTTTGCAGCAACCGAAATCACCTCAGTATCTATTTCTTTAATAGAAGAAAAGAGCGATCCAGGCGTTATCTACCCGGTTGAGGTATCGACATATAGCAAAACTTTTGAAATTGAAGATATAAGTGTATCAAAAGATTACTCCGATTGGAGTCCCGGTAAAAAGGTGACTTATACTATTGTATTGATACCGAAAGACAGTTATAAATTTAGCAAATCTAATACTAATTTTTATGTTGCAAATGGAGATATTGCATCGAAATCTGTAACTACAAGCAAAGCCACGTTGAAAGTAAATTACACACCCAAAGTAACCCTGGAAGCCCCAGAAAATATTTATTATGAAGATGAGTATCTGGCTGTATGGGATAAAGTGACTTATGCCAAATCTTACACTGTTAGGATTTATAAAAATGGAACATTATCAAAAACGGTTACAGTAACGAAAACAGAAATAGATCTCTCTACTTATGCTACAGATGATGAAGATGAAATAACCTTTTCGATTGCAGCAGGAGCATCTAGCGGAACGGAGTCGAAATATTTAAAAATCTCTTCCTTTGTTGATTTTGACTCAGGAATAACTGCATCTGATAAAAATACGACATCAGGCTCATTTATTGGGAATTTTCCATATGCTATGTTCCGAGATCAGGAAGGAGGGTATGTTACTGGCTGGCAGCAAATAAACAGTTCTTGGTACTATTTTAAACCAGAGAACAACTATGGAGCCTGTAGCGAGTGGTTGATTACAGAAGAAAAGCGGTATTATTTTAATTCATTTGGAATCATGCAAACTGGATGGATAGAAATAAATAATACCTGGTATTATTTTAGTCCCGATGGATCTATGGTTACTGGATGGCTGCAAACAAGGCCCAGTGGTCCTTGGTATTATATGGATCTCAATAGTGGTGCAATGCTTTCCGGAACCATAACTCCAGATGGATACTATATAGATGATTCCGGTAAATGGATACAATAGCAGACCAATAAAGAAAAAGTTATACAGATGGAGAAAATATGGGAATAATAATATTTATAGGGGGAACGTTCATGCTTATATTTCCAATATTCCGCGCTCTCGTAACAGTTCAGCACGAAGACAAAAGAAGAGAGGATGAAGAGCAGATGGAATTTATGGCGAAATGCAGAGGAGACTATGAAAATGATTGATTTGATTTTGTTAGCAATTTTATTAATGATTGCATTTTCAGGAGTTAAAAGAACTATAATGTTTTTCATTAAAATTTTAGATATGTCTTTAATTCGTCATTCTACGTTTAATTGGATTGCCATTGTTTGCAATATTTTAGTTGTGTTGTCTCTTTTTAGATATAGAAATGAAACGATTTGCAATATTCCAATAATTGCAATCATAATTGCAATCATTGTCTTAACCGTTATAGCGGTTATATTTCTCTTTATTAAAATATTAATAGATAAATTAGACTAATTTAAATTGTCCGGCAGGAGGTGAAGCCGTGAGAGAATTAACACATCTGTCCTTATTCTCTGGTATCGGCGGTCTGGATTTAGCAGCAGAGTGGGCAGGGTTTAAGACGGTCGGACAGTGCGAATGGGCAGATTATCCAACCAAGGTACTGGAAAGGCACTGGCCGGATGTTGAGCGATGGAGAGACATTCGAACACTGACAAAGGAGAGTTTTTATGAGCGGACAGGATTACATACAGTTGACATTATTTCAGGAGGATTCCCCTGCCAGCCGTTCTCCGTTGCCGGGAAGCAACGAGGCAAAGAGGATGACCGTTTCCTCTGGCCAGAAATGGCTCGGGTTATCGCGGAACTCCGGCCAACTTGGGTTATTGGAGAAAATGTTGCTGGCATCGTCAACCTGGCACTCGACGATGTGTTATTTGACCTGGAGGGCAAAGGATACGCCACAAGGACATTTCTTATTCCAGCTTGTGGCGTCGGTGCCCCGCACCAACGATACAGGACCGCAATTGTGGCTAGGAACACCAACGGCAGGAACCGGAACAAAGGGGAGAAGCGAGAGATGGAGGAAAGGAAAGACACCAAACCCACAGGAATTTGTCGCAATGTTTCCAACTCCGACAGCACAGGATGCCAAAAACTCAACTCTTCCATCATCCCAGATCAACCGAGATTCAGTTGTGGGGGAAGTAATGAGACAAATGTATGCAACTCCACAAGCCAGGGATTTCAGGACTGGTCAGGCAAGCAGATGGAACAATCCTGCCCGGAGCAGAAATTTAAACGATCAGGTGGCCGCTATGAAAACCATGTACCCAACACCGACAACAGAAAATATGTGCGGCAGCAGCCATGCCCGGGACAAACTATCAGATCTTCAGGAGGAGAAGCAGAGCATGGAAGCTGGGAATGGTGGGCAGTTGAACCCGAACTGGGTAGAGTGGCTAATGGGATTCCCAATAGGGTGGACAGACTTAGATGTTTAGGTAATGCAGTAGTGCCACAACAGTTCTACCCGATAACCCAAGCAATAGCGGATATTGAGCGATTAAATTAAAATTAGGAGATTGAGAGTATGAGGGAAATAGCAAGGAATTTAAAAGATGAGGAACTTCTGGAAGCTTTTGCAATGGTTTATGTTGAATTTAAGGAAAGAATGACTTTGCATGAAATACCTATCTATGAGGAAAAAGAAGTTATCAAGGGCAGAGGTAGTGGAAAACCACGGGTAAAAGTTATTGTAAAAGAAGAATTAGGAAGGAGAAAAAGGACATTAGATGAAGTACCAACCCTTATTGCTGACCGTTTTTCTGGTTTTTATGCTGAAGTTTTGCATCGAATGGGGCGAAGTGAGGATGAAATAGGCGAAGTATTAAGGAATCTGAAACAGTTGAATTATCAGAATGGTGAAGAAAATTACTTTATTAATTTAAAGAAATGAAGGGTGAATGGGTCTTTTTGAATGGCTTAGAGAACCAATATGAGCGGAACTGAGGGAGCAGATCATAAGGCCAATATGATGATAAGTCTGGTTGATGGTCAGCCAGATGCTATTACAGGCTGCTGTACGGGCTGTAAATGGGAGTATGTTGTTGCAGACGATCAGGAAGTATATATACATTATAGCCGAGCGTATTTGGATGAATATGAACCAGTAAATAAAACATAATTAAAAAATTTATGGTAAGTCCTGCAATAGCAGATTTACATAAATGTATTTGTTCAAATGGCTTTATGTGTCACAACTTAAAGGTCAAAGGTACTGCCTCCCCTGACCATACAGGGGAGGAGAATTTAGAGGTAAGATAATGAGCAAACACAGAAGCGGTTTCCTGGGGTTGGGATTGCTATGCGTAATAGGAGTCGGGCTTTGCGGCTGGAATCTGTACCAGGAGATGATGCCAAGGATTAAGGCAGAGCAGGGATATGACATGATCCGTGCCATGGCTTTCAGCGACGTGAATCTTGAAAGTGAAGCGCAGGAAAGCAGGGTACTTCCTGATTTTGACGCTCTGATGGCCTGGAATCCGGATATCAGAGGATGGATCTGGTGTCCGGATACGAATATCGATTATCCGGTGGTGCAGGGTTCTGACAATGATTACTACCTGAATCACACGACCGACCGGCAAAAAAGTATTATTGGTTCAATCTTTATAGAAAGAAAAAATCGGGGAGACTTTCAGGACGATGTAACCGTGTTGTATGGCCATCGTATTAGGGGCGGAAGGATGTTTTCTGAACTTCCCTCTTATAAGGAGCAGTCTTATTATGAGATGCATCCGATTATGTATTTGTATACTCCTGAAGCAAATTACCGAGTAAATCTTTTTGCCGGACAATTGCTGAACGGAATAATTGGTGGATTTCCGCTCATTTTTGATTCTGAAGAACAGAGGCAGGAATGGATCAGGCAGCTAATGGAATCGTCTACTTTTACTGGGACGATAAAGCCGGAAGCTGGAGAACAGATTATTGCACTTTGCACCTGTTCTTATGAATATCAGAATGCCCGATATGTAGTATATGGAGTATTGAGAGTGATGGATAAAACAAATTGACAATATCCAATGACATGTCCGGATAATTTATTCCCCGGTCGGATGCGTTTATAAACAAAAAGGAGTTAATTTATGGGATATAAATTATGCACCGCAGAAAAGCCAAGTGTGGCTGCTGACATAGCAAAGGTAATTGGAGCCACACAAAAAAAGAATGGATACTACGAAGGAAATGGATACCTTGTTACTTGGGCCGTTGGCCATCTGGTCGGGCTTGCTGAACCTGAAACATATGGTTTTTCCAGTCAGAATGCGATGTGGGATTGGGAGAACCCGACAGCAAAAGAAGTAGCAATGAAAGAACTGCCATTAATCCCTTCGGAGTTCAAGACTATTGTATTGCAGAAAACAAAGGATCAATTTAACATTGTGAAAACTCTTATGCATCGTCCAGATGTTGATGTCATTATCGACTGTGGCGATAGTGGCTCTGAAGGACATATTTTACAATGGTTCATTCGCGAAAAAGCCGGATGTAAAAAACCTGTACTCCGTTTTCTCACCCAATCGTATACAGAAATAGCAATTATTGAGGCAATGAACAACCTGGTTGATGCCAAACTATTTACCTTAAAAATAAGAGGTGAATATTGTAAAAAGAAAATGGACTGGATCTTAGGTATGTCCATGAGCCGATGTTGCACTTTACTATACCAATCGAATATTACAGTTGGCCGGGTGCAGTCACCAACGCTTTTTTTTGTTCTTAAACGCTTTTTGGAAGTAAAGACCTTTACCGTAACAGATTATTATCAGTTGGCCGCCAGTTTTCAGGAAGGTTTTCAAACCTTCTGGACAAAAGATTATGATAATCAAATTTCGCCTGCAGATAAGGACAACGAAAAACGGTTATTAAATTTAACAGTTGCTGAGAACTTGGTACAAACTATACATTCTGGAAAAACCGGAACAGTTACCACCCTAGAGACAAAGAACAAATTTATTGACCGGCCGCAGCTGTATGATCTCACAAGTCTACAAAAAGATGGAAATAAAAAATTTGGCTATACTGCAGACTACACATTAAAGATAGCACAGAGTTTGTACGAAAAACATAAGGTACTTAGTTATCCACGTACTGATAGTAAATATATCACCCAAGATGTTGCTACAGAATTTCCAGGTCTTTTGAGAATGATATCAACCCAGTCACTCTACCAGCCAGTAGTTGAAAAGATATATAACACAATCAACTTAGATAAAAAGGTAGTTAATGATCAGGAAGTAACTGACCATTATGCTCTGATCGTTACTGAAAAAATCAATAATTTTGACTGGAACCGTTTATCCTTAGATGAAAAAAACATATTGAACTTAGTTATCTGCAGGCTATTGATTGCTCTTTCTCAAAAATACGAATACAAAGAAACTATAGTAGAGACAACAATGTGCAATGGAATGAGGTTCTTGGCTAAAGGACGTATACCTGTCTCATATGGATGGAAGGAGATTGAAAAAGAGCTTTTCGGAAAGAACGCTGAAGAACCGGAACAAGATAAACTTGACTTGGAACAAGTCGGTTTTCCAAATATATATCTTGGGCAAGTATTAAATATTGAAAAAATTAATATTGTTCCAAAAAAAACAACACCACCAAAATTTCATACGGAGGCAACTTTGCTTACGGCAATGGAAACCGCCGGTAATCTTCTAGAAGATACCGACATCCTGAAAGGAAAAGGAATCGGAACGGTTGCTACCAGAGGGGCTATAGTAAAAATGCTCCACGATAGAAAATATATCGAAACATTTATTCAAGGTAAAACAAATTATTTGATTCCTACAAAATCCGGAATAAACATTATAAAGATACTTCCAAAGGAATTATATAGTCCTAAAATTACGGCAGACTGGGAAGAAAAAATTGCTGACATCGCGGCCGGTAAAATAGATGAAGAAAGTGTACTTCAAGAATTTTATCAGTACATTCATCATTCATTAGATTATGTAAAAACAAATAAAAATGATGGCTTGACATTTGGTTATACTGATCAGGTAATATGTAAATGTCCTATTCCTGGCTGCAGCGGTAACATTGTGATTAGAAAAGAGGGATATGGCTGCAGTAATTATAAAGCTGATAATAAAAGCTGCGGTGTATACCTTTCTAATAGTATTGCTGGCAAAAAAATAACTCCGGAAACAGCAATAGATTTGTTTACAAAAAAGAAAACAAAACTACTATCCGGATTTGTATCAAAAAAGACCGGAAACAAGTATAAAGCATATCTTTTATTAAAGAATGATTATACTGTTGAGGTGAAGACTCCCCAGAAAACAACCTCCACCAATTCCGGAAACAAGTTTGGCTTCCTTCATAATAGCTGAAACAATAACTAAGTGATTTCTGTCAATAATAAAGAATAAAAACAAACAAAAGGTACAGAATAAAATGAAAAAAATTATTTATGGTAAACCAGGATACGGTAAGTCTTATACATATTTGAAACCTTTATTAGAAACGGCTGCCAATGTAGTTTTAATTACACCAAATGGTACTAACGAATTGAAATACATGAATATCTCATACGATATCTTTGAAAGTTTCAGCATTGGTTTTGGAAAAATCATACCCGGCAAACATGGAATTATTATTGAGCCTTGCTATTTATTAACTCTCCTCCGGCGTATAGGACTATCCGATTTCAGTAAAGACACTAACTTTACTGTTATCATCACAAATATTGGAATTTTTTTATCTGACACAGATATTAGAGCTGCTATCAATATAATCAATTGCTGGCATTCTAATGTCTTATTGGAATACACTGGCAGAGAGGAAGATTGTATTAAAGAGTTGGATTTAAACAGTTCTTGCTGGGATGATTGGACAAAAATATCTGTTGTTAATAAACTCTATTAAAATTTTATCGAATAAAGGAGATAACAAATGGAAATTCGCCACTTTAGAGAACCTGAATCTATAGAAAATAACATATGTATTGGTACTGCAGAAAAATACTCAATTGTCATGGATGAGATAGGCCAGTTTTATTATTATAACAATCAGGAACACCAATTAGAAATAGGAGAAGCCGTTATCCGTGAGTATATTACCAGCATCGATGTGCTTCCATGCGATGAGAGAGAAGTAGTGATTCGTTCTATTTATAATAATCTCTTATAATATTTTCAAAAATGAGGATAAATCTATGGATAAGAAAAAATTCAATGCCCAAGAAAAGAAAGCGTGGCAGAAAATACAAAAAGTAAAACTGGACAGCCTAAATCAACAGATTCAGGACATTGTAAACAATTACGAAACAAATCCAGAACATATTGCTGAATTACTTTCCTTCAGCAGTAACTTCTACAATTACAGTGCCAGAAACACCATGCTCATATATTCTCAAAATAGAGGAGCAACCTTCGTTCAATCATACGATGCCTGGAAAAAAGATGGATACCCGGTTCTATCTGGCCAAAAGGGACTCAAAATATTTGTGCCAGTAAAAAAAACATATATTCAAAAAGAATCCGGAAGCGATGAGTATGTTGCTTTATCGCAGGCTACACCAGAGCAAAAGGTAGCTTATAAATCTGGTCAACTTAGAAGCAATAGCAGAACCAATTATGCTATTGGAAACGTATTTGATATCAGTCAAACAACATGCCCACCTGAGAATTACCCTCAACATTATCATATGGGATACGCTGATCAAGAGCAACGAAAACTCATTAGTGGTCTTGAAAATTATTCCAGAGAATGTTTAGATACTGATGTTTTTACCTCGCATTTCGATTCTATAAGTTTGCGAGGGAGTTTTTTTCCAATCCCTGTTAACAGCCGTTATCGTATTGAATTAAATGATCGATTGGAGGATACAGAGGCTCTATCAACATTAACTCATGAGCTGGGACATGCAGTGATACATAAAAACTTACCGGATTCACCAATATTTCAAAAAGAATTAGAAGCGGACTGCTTTTCTGTCATGCTTGAAACCCATCTTAGCATTGATCTGACTGACGGACGGAAAAGACATCTCACCAATCACTATCAAAAACTACAGAAATACAACCAAGATCTTATTAGTTCAGGTAAAGAAAAGGAAGTAATTTCTTTTGAACATATTATAGGTAATGTTTTCAAAATCTATAGCAATGAGATCCCCATGATTGATCATTATATAAACAATCAATTAGAGCATCAAAAATTAATTGTATATAATAAAGGCAAGTACAATCATAAAGCATTGGAAGATGGCAGTATGTTTAATGAAGTCAAAAAAGGGAGTTTTAATACAATTGTCTACTATATAAATAAAGAACAACAGAATCAGCCAGATGATATTACGCTTTACACCTCATATAAAGAGGCTTTTGAGAAATACCAAAGTTTAGAAAAAGCGGAACATATCAGGTTTGGTTATTTTGATCAACGTGATGGTGAAATGCATGATTTGATTCATTACACTAATCAAGATATTCTTGTTAAGTCTACTGAAGAATTTACAGCCGGTAAAGATATCAATAATCGGTATGACTTTGAGATTATCTCCTCTGTTTTTAAAATATCAGACTATATTAAGGAGCAACGATTAAATCATCTTGAAATATTAGCAAAAGAAGATCCATCGTTTGAACCAAAGGTTTCTATTTTATGGAGCGAACATCCCCTTTTAAAAGATGGTGGGAGTTTTTCGCTATCAAAAGCTGAACATCTATTATCCAGATATGATGCTGAACACAAAAAGACAGTAGAGCGAGAAAGAGATCAGAGCCAAACAAGCTATTATAAAATGCAATTTAAAATTACTTTTCGGATGGATGGAAAAGTAGATACTTACCAAGGCCGCTACAATATCGGTGAGGGTGACGGCGGTTTAATCAATCATATTCATAATTTTGCAACTCATGAGCTTCAAAATAGCAATATTGATCCGGAATCAATAAATGACCTTCAATGGAGTAAAGATCGATTCATTCCTTTTTTAAAAGGACATCTCGCTTTCTCCGATAAAGATTTTACACTTGAACAACAATTGAAATCTTTAGGTAGTAATCATGAAGATATTCAGTATTATAAAGATTTCAAAAAACATATTAAAACATGCAGAGATATTTTAAACAATCAAGACCAAGATACACCACATCCAGAAGCACCACAACAGCACAATCATAATATGAACCGGGACAAGGCCGTTGAGCGTTTATTATCACATAAAAAGACTATGCCCATGATGCAAAATAAATCAATGAATCTTGAAAAATAGGAGGGTTTTTATATGATAAAAAATTCAGAAAAAAATAAAGAAAGAGAATTGTATCATGGTGTTTCAGTCGAACGTTCCGGATTAGACCAGAGATTGATTCTTATTAACCAGGAAGTCTTCGATTCCCTTATTAATAAGAAGGAAATTATTGACTTTTCAAATTGTCATTTTTTCCAAGTATCATTTGATAGCCAAGAGTTATATGGATTTTCTTTTCAAAATAGCCGATTCTATAACTGCAAATTTAACAGCGGAATTGTATCTGATTGCAACTTTGAAAAATCTATTTTTACGGAGTGTGATTTCAATTTCTGCTCCATTGATAGATGTAATTTTAAAAATGCTGGTATTCATCATACCCATTTTGCAGAAAGCAATTTATCCGAAAATTCATTTGCAAACGCATCTTTCAGGCATAGTGTTTTTAAGCAAGGCTCTTTTTTGAAGAAAAATGATTTTCTTCTGGCCAAGATGGATAGTGTTCATTTTTATGGGATAGATAGCGTAGAAAACACAGCTCTTGATAGCATGTCTATAACAATGGGCGGCGCCACAGGAGAGGAAGTCAAAAGACACCGGCAGCATATAATAAAATCGCTTATGACTCCGGAACAAAGCGTTGAAGATGGCTTTGAAAAACTATCACCAAAAGATTTTGGAGACTCAAACTTTGATTTTTCAGGAATAAAATCTCCTGCAAAAAAAGTTCCAGGTGTTCCGGAAATAGCAAAAGATCAGGATCATGGTCAGGAACCTGTTTCCCCTACTGCAGCGGATGTACAAAAAAAACATCTACTTGTTGATATGGATGGAACCTTAGCAAAATTTGTTCCAGTAGACACATTAGAAAAATTATATGAACCTGGTTACTTTGCTAACCTAGAGCCACTTATCAATGTTTTATCAGCTATAAAATTAGTTATTAAGGAGCATCCGGAAGTAGAGGTTTCGGTTTTGTCATCAGTTTTGTCTGATAGTCCTTATGCAATTAATGATAAAAATTCATGGTTAGACAAATATTTACCTGAAGTGGACAAGTCACATCGGTACTATCCCTCATGCGGCACAGAGAAGAAAAATGCCATCCCTGGTGGAATTAGTAGCAATCATTATCTTTTAGATGATTACACCAAAAACTTAACATCATGGGAGCCTCCAGCAATAGGGATCAAGTTATTGAATGGGATCAATCATACAAATAGAACCTGGCAAAGAAATCGAATCAGTGCTTTTAAAAATCCAGAGGAAATAGCTGAAAATATTATCAAAATAATGGACGGAAAATTAGTAGCCGATATGCAGATCCGGAAAGGAGTAAGCAGCAATAAAAAAATGATAGTTCCTGAACCGGAAAGAGCATCAGATCGCTTTATTCAAAAAAAATCCATTCTTCCTCTTAAAAATACACCAAACAGAGGATTCGATCTATAGACCATTTAAAACAACCAGAATTCGTTCAATAGAATGTTTTCTGGTTGTTAATTGACCTTATCAACATTATACTTTATAATATTCATTTTAAAATGAAAGATATATTTATCCTCCTTAAAAATACGATTATCATTTATTAGAATATAACAATCATCTAAAAAAGACATAATTATTGCACCTGGTACTTTTTTTCTTAACATGGGAATCATATTTTTGCCTTTAAGATTTTTCTTAAAAAGTTCCAATAATTTATCCTCATATTTATCAAAACCAGTCCTTGTTCCCTGTTCCCATTTATCGTAATTTTGCTGGGATATACCTAAAAAAGTAGCCACTTCAGACTGTGTTAAATCTGACAGAACTCTTGTAGCTTTAAGGGATTCCGGTGTAAACATATTCATCAAAGAAAAATCTTTGCCTAGTATATCAGATAATTTATCAATATATTTAAAAGGCACTGATTCATTTTTTTCCCAAGTGAGATATTGGTACTTAGATATTCCTATTAAATCAGCTATTTCACTTTGGGAAATACGTTTTTCTTTTCTATAATATTTTAAATTTATATCCATAATTTACCTCTTTATAAATCAATATTAATTTTGATATAATTTATATTATTTTATAATAAAACTTAATTAAAGTCAAGTTTTATTAGTATCATACAAAAGAATATTGTCTTTTTAGAATAATTTTTAAATAAACAAGACTTTATTAAAAAGTTTTTTGAATATAAAAATAGAACCTTTTTTTCAAAAAAGTTCTATACATCCCAACATTTTTATGATATCTTTATACTAACTCCCGTTCAGGAGTGTTATGTTTGAGGATGCATGACTCTTCTGATTTGCTGAAAGAAGCTGTCAACTTCATTCAGGCGGGAGTCTTTTAATGTATTAATTATACTATGTATGGAAATATATAGCAACCATTTTTTCTTTTTTCAAGGTTCAATTTCAAACTCTATCAATTTTCTTTACAACTTCCCATAGCTAAAGCAAGGGGATTCCAAGCGTTAATTCCCGTGTGTCCCACGGTAGTTTATTTTTATGTTTGTCTATGCACATCTTTTTTAAGGCCAGACATCGCCACCGGTACCTCCGTATTGAGGGATCTCACCATCTCTAGATTCTGTTAATCTTCATGAAATCATCATCAGTTTCTCCAACCGGTCGATTGTAAGTCGTTTCAAAGTTTCTCCGAAACCATGTGTTATATGTACGGATATTATTATACAACGTGGTTTTGATGAATGATCTATAGTTTAATATTTTTTTATCATAATTCTTAATTTGATATATTGTCCGATCCAAAACATCCGGTGTTAATTTTTGTATTAAATTATTAAGCACTTCGTGCTGTGGCCAACCAATCCCTCCAATGGGAATAAGTTTATTATCAGGGGGCGCAACTAGATCCTTAACCGAATCCATAATCTCCTCTCCTATTTTTTTATCGTCTTCATCCTTTATCCGATCTACTTGAACCGAAGCAAAAAGCTGAGGCATATATGTATTTAACAATTCTTGTTGTCTCAGTTGTCTTGCTGCTTTTTGTTTCTTCCATTCAATCTCCGGGCTATTACCGGCAAATTTGGGATCGGGGATATACATCTCCCCAACATAGTGTTTTTCTGGTTTTTCATAATACTCTCTTACATACTTTTTCTCTTCATCGGTTAATTGCAATTCCTTGGTAACTTTAATATTTTTAGGCGTTCCAACCATATCCAGACGGTCCGCAGTCTGAAGATCTTCCGTAGTAGCCATACTCTCCTCTTCTACCCTGGCCATATTGCGTACTACATAATTTCCGTTTTCATCCTCAACTAATTCTTCACACAGTTTAACATTAATGAGGTTTGTACGTGCATGACTTGGTTCCTCGAGTAGTTCATACTGGTATAGGAACCCCCCAGAAGTTCGGATCCTGTATTGCTTCAAGTATCCAGCATTCTTAAGTTCATCCCAAACAGTCTGGAATGCACGTTTTCCCATAGGTGCTCCACTGGGTTTCTTTAAGGTTCTTCTTAGGGTAGTCTTGTACAAAATAAATTCAGGCAAAGTTATTTTCTGAGCAATCAACATATACAGAGCAATACCCTGCGCTGATAAAATACCATCAGAGAATATCTTGTTTGTAACCATTGTAAAATTACTTTTTCTTTTTGCCTTATTGATAAATGTACCATTTTCCAATTCATTTTCTTGTAATATTACTGCAGGCTCTCCCATATCTATTGTCTCCTATACTAATTTTTCGTTGTTTTTTCAGCAAGATATAATTACCCAACAAAAAAGATACTATATCTTGCATTCAAAAACTGCATGATACAATACCTTGCTATTAATAAAAAAACATCTATATATTGTCAGATAAACTTTTATTGATTCCTAAAAATGGTGCTACTGGTAGCACTTTTAGGTCAAAAACCATTGACTTATATACTTATATAACGTATAATAGATATAGATGATTTCATTAGGTTGAGGTAATGACTTCATACAGTTTAGTAAGGTACTGGAATACTTTACTAAATGCCTTGGGTTTAGTATATGGCAAATTGTAAAAATTGTCAACAAAAAAATTCAAGGTAAACCTAAAGATAAAGCCAATACCTTTCGGGTATTGGCTTTTATTCATTTATTTTTTAAATTAAATTAAAGTATCTACTCTCCTCTTTTGGCGATCAAATCAAAATCTTTATTAATCCATCCTCCACTCATAATGATTGATAGATGAAATATAATTAAAACAAAATATTATTAGAACAAGTATTATTAGATATCCCTACCTACAAACAATATACACCATGTACGATATTAGGCGTGAACTACATACAATTTTTATAGCATACGGAAAATACAACATACATTCTGTATATGATACAAAATGTATATGATACAAAAAGGTTAAAAAATAGAGGGATTTAAGCATCCCTCTACCATTAACTCTCATTAAGCATTATTAAATAATTTCTCTATTTTATTAAGTTCCTTTTCAATTTTTTCTCTAGCAGCTAAATACTTAGCATAATCCTTTTTATCCAGAATTATAATTTCTTGCTGTACTCTTTCAGTCAAAGGTTTGAATTTTATAAAAACTTGCAGCAATTCATCCGATTCTAACGAATAACTGTTTTCAGTAAGTGTATCAGCTACGTTTTGACCGATTATTTTGTTTGCTTCTTTTTTACCTAAATTGGTTGGTGCAGCTGTACTCTCCTGCTGATCCTCACCATCTTCACAATCATTTGGAGGATTAATAAAACTGGCCATAACTTCCTCCTGTTCATTTTCCTTCATATGGGCAATTTTATCGGCTTGAGTAATTGATATCATATTTTTATCAAGTGCTTCCTTTACTTCTGGGGTTGCATGACTTTCAATATAATCAATTTTTCCTACCTGGGCAGGGGATATCTGAAGATCTCTAGCCAGGACATTTCTCATCTTATCAGTTAATTTATATCCATTTTCTTTGGCTTCTTGATAAATCTTTTTTTTAAAACGATATTCATACATCCTATCGGCATCAGTTTTAGTTCGATAATCGTTAGCAGCATTGATCAAATATTCTTCTTTACTTTTTTCTGAAATTGGCAACGTCACGGTTGATGTGGTAACGGGGGAACATGGTATATTTTCAGCCCATTTGAGATCTTCGGTAGCTAAAATCTTAAGGGCTTCATGACGAGTATGACCACTAATAATTTTATAAGTTCCATCTGGAAGTGGGTCGTTTAAATATAAAATGGGTTGTAGCAATCGACCGGCAGTTCGGATAGATTCTACACGGTCCATTAATTCTTCTTGTGAATACTGATTCAATTCATGTGGAACCAATTCATTTAAACTCTTATAAACGACTTGCATATCATCACTTCTTACAGTCTGTTGTTTTTTTGATGCTTCGTTCAGTAGACCCGCTCCGACTCCAGCAAATCTCTGTTTGTTAAATTTTCCAGCCATATATATATTACTCCTTATGTTTTGATTTTAATTCATCAATTTGCTAAATAGCGTCTGGCTTTCGTCCTGGCAACTCCATACGGCTATTTGAATTGAGTGGATATTTCTTTTTTTAGTGCAGCTCTTTCAATAGAATTTGAAATTATGTATTCGGTAAGTTTCATGTAGTCCAGTGTAACTTTTGAAGGCTTGGTTTTCGAATCATATACCAGCAAAGGGATCTGTTCTAATGTCATTTCTTCAACCAGTTTGCTTTTGCTGATGGTGTATGGCAATAATAAGTCAGGAAAGCATTCCATCAGCAAACCATATACTGCGTTGCTGACGTTTTTTCGTCCTTCCCATTGGGCAAAGAAGAGTCCTCCAATCTTTAACCTTGGGTTATATGTCTGGACAGTTTGAACTAGATTTCTTGCAATACACATTCCCATTGCAGACCAGGCATCACACTTTAGCGGAATAAAAACGTCATCAGCAGCAACCAGCCCGTTAATATTGATTATACTTACTGATGGGCTGCAGTCAAGAATACAATAATCATATTCATCCTCTATATTTTTTAAATGATTTAAAAGACGAAATTGTTGTGGGGTTCTTATATCTGCCTTTAAGCGTTCTTCAACTTCTGATAAGGTCAGAAAGGATGGAATAATATCAAGGTTTTTGTATTGTGTGTGTCGAATTGTTTCGCGTATATCTAATTCACTATCAATCAGTAGATCTTCCACTGATTTAGAAAACATACCAACGGGTTTTCCCTGAATAAGACCGGCCAAGATTTCCTCTATTTTATCTTCACTATAAAATGCCGAGGAATTACCTTGAGGATCAAGATCGATATGGAGAATCCGCTTGTCATACAATGTGGCAGCCATATGGCTTACTGTGGTTGCGGAGGCTGTTTTTCCTACGCCACCTTTGTTATTCAAGAATGCGATTGTTTTCATTTTGTCTCCTTTGCATATATGATTTAGTATAGCAGACATTTAACAAAAATCAAGTGCTATTGTTTGTAATTAACAACATGTTTTTGTAAAATCCGTCTTTTACATCTATATATATTTTACCATAGAACCCTTAAAAAGTAAAGTTATAATTGTATCACACTACTGATATTGTGCTTTTTTTAGCATATATATAAATAAATATAAAAATTTTCATTGAATTCGTTTTTCATATAAAAAAGTCACATCTCTCGATGATGAGATATGTGACCTATTTTGATATAATTCTCAAATATAAGAGAAAAAGTAAAGTTATAGCAGTAATATACTAAAAATATAATATGTGCTATAAATAGCACATATCTCTTTTTTTCAATCCTATTTAATTCATTAAATTTTAATTTAAAACTCATCTTCAATATCTTCGTATACCTGAGTGAAAATATCAGTTGCATTATCTAGGTCCGCTCCGTACATTCTTGCGTCGGCTCCCTGAAGATCGCGTGTGTATTTCTTCACTTTTGACACCAATTCATCCCATTCACTTGCATATACATTTTTCTTAAATAGCAGCTCCTTTAATCGCGGATTCTTTGATAAATCTTCACATTCGATAATTGCATCTAATAACATGCTGTTAGTTTTACAAATTTGCTTTGCCAAACCAGTGATTTCTCCATGTGTAAACTTTTCCATTCTTTAGCTCCTTTTCAGGTAAATTTTAATTTACCAGCTCATTGAATATCCTATTTCACCTTTCTTTTTTTATTTTTATATTTACAATAAACAGATACTATTCTTCCATCCCTATAAATCTTTTTAATATCATTAATTTCTTCATCTTTAAGAACTTTTAACCATTTTAAAAGATCAACTCTACTATTCGCGTAATTAACACATTTTCCCTGATAATATGTTATCTCGTATCTCATTCCACAGATTCCTCTTTTTTTTATGATCCTAGTAGCTAGAAAGTTGCATATTTTTTTTAGCATAAAAATTATATGTCAAAATTAATCATTATTTCAGAAAAACATTTAATATATCACAATTTTTAAGCTATAAAGCAATGTTATGATATTGCTTTTATTTTTCCTGATTTTCCGTATTTTTTTCTTTCATTGTGCTATAACGTCTTCCCAGTTATCCGGCTAATATTATCTAGATCTTCGATTAAGTGCTGCGGAAATGCGATTTTCATACTTATTTTCATACTGGTTCTTTATTTTCTCTTTTTACTAAATTATAATTTTTCCCCATTTTTTTATCATTTGTTCTTTTTACCAAATTATAAAAAGTAGACTTTGCTGTATTTGTTAATTCCATAGCACGTACTGCTGTAATTTCGCCGGCCCCCCATTGAGTAATCACCTCATGCCAATTTGATGGTAATGAAGCTCTAGGACGACCAAATTTTACACCTTTATCCCTCGCAGCACAAATCCCTTCCTGTTGCCGGCTCTTAATTTTTCTTCGTTCTTGCTCTGCCATGGATCCCAATACTTCAATAATAATATTGTTCACCATATCTTTTAACCATTCCTGTCCTTCAGGAAAATTGGCCATTGTGGTAGGTATATCCATCGCTTTAAAGCAAATTCTATTTTCTTTAAAATATTCTAATTCTTTCTTTATATCTTCTTTGCTTCTGCTTAAACGATCCAGTTCTTTGACAACTAAAGTATCTCCTGCTCTTAATATGCTGTTTTTCAATACATTATAAACTGGTCGATCAATGTCTTTTCCACTCTCTTTTTCTATGTAAATGTCTCTATCGTCAGCCCCCAACTTTTTAAAGGCTTCAATTTGTCTGTTTTCATTTTGGTCTTTACTGCTCACACGCGCATAATAAAAAGTTTTTTTTCCCATAATGCTGATTTTCCATTTCCTTTATATATAATTTAATAATTTATTATATCAGAAATGTACATAAAAGTTAAATGGATTTTTAGTACGTTTATAAATTAAATTTTAATACTTTACAGACATTTATTTATATATGATTTCATAGTACACTAAGGTATACTTTTATAAACCGCCAGATCTCCCTACATTAACCGGCAGGGGCGGGATACCGTCCTATTTACTCAATGCATCACAGCACTTTTTGCATAAAAATTCTAATAAACGCAATC
>Ga0153941_1000461_pt1 | contig 17943 bp, 18 predicted proteins | sample TSNJ025MetaG_FD_104733 | JGI IMG/M metagenome (GOLD analysis project Ga0153941, IMG submission 104733) | Attine ant fungus gardens microbial communities from New Jersey, USA - TSNJ025 MetaG | ecosystem: Host-associated > Fungi > Mycelium > Unclassified | place: USA: New Jersey, Brendan T. Byrne...
AAAGATTTTTGAATAATTGGTAGTATTCTTCCTGTATAATATCGTTTTTATTCTTCGTCCAAAGAGGAGCCATAGAGTTAAGGGTACGAACTTCGATCGTCTCGGTGGCCGGAGCATCTTCAATGACGTTGCCTTCATCATCATGCGGCTTTTCTTCTTTAATAAAGTTCATTTTTATTGGGTAGCGGATATAATCAGAGTATTTCTTGATTAATTTTTGCAGATTGTAACGGTTAAGGAAATTTTCCTCAGCATGTTCAGAAGAATGGTACTCTTCCTTAAGTTTCAGGATAATGGTAGTGCCGCGTGTTTGTTTCTCAGCTGTCTCAATGGTGTAGGTTCCGTCGCCCGATGATTGCCAACGGACGCCTTGGGACTGACCTGGAGCGCGAGTGAGCAGTGTCACCGTCTCTGCTACCATGAAGGCCGAGTAAAAACCAACGCCAAATTGGCCGATTAATTCTGTATCGGTGGTTGAGCCGGCTGTCGCTATTTTGTCGAGAAAGGCTTTGGTGCCAGATTTAGCGATAGTGCCAATATTTTCGATGACTTCGTCATAAGTCATGCCCATGCCATTGTCGGAGATCGTCAGTGTACTTGATGTCTCGTCAGGAATAAGGAAGATTTCAAATTCCGAATTGTCTTCCAATAGCGCATGGTTAGTTAGTGATTCAAAACGAATTTTGTCAATGGCGTCTGAAGCGTTCGAGATAAGCTCTCGTAGAAAGATTTCCCGGTTAGTGTAAATAGAATGAACCATAAGATCTAATAATTGTTTGGTCTCAGCTTGGAATTCTTTTGTTTGCTTATTAATTGTTTCTTGAGCCATTATGCAACCTCCATGTTATTGAGTAAAGTATCTATTGTTAGCACTCTTAGCTATTGAGTGCTAACAATATTTAATGATACCGAATTTAGCTGGTAAAATCAACTATCTGATGGGATAAAATGAAAAAAATGTTTACTTTATTTACTAAAATAGATTCGACCATCTTTAGCATGTATAATCAGGATAAAGGCTGCTAACGAGGAGGAGTTAGATGATTAATTTGAAAAAGGACATGCTGGTTTTGGATGAATAATTGTATTTTACTGTACTTAATTTGACTTGATCAACAACCTATTCTTGACATCATGTTAAGTATCCCTTATAATTAATTTAATTAAATCACTCCTAATCGTAAGGGGAGTAACTGCTAGATAACGTCAACATACGGTGCCTGCAAGCATCTGGCGCTATCGTTGGTAATATTACCAATAGTGAGACCTTCGGTATGTATTAAATGCGTACTTGAGGTCTCTTTTTGTTTTCTGAATAAGGGAGGAGGATTATTGTGAATGTTTAGCACGGTTTTATCCGATGACTAACTCCCTCTTCTGCAAGCGGGGAGTTAAGAGCGGCTAATAAGGTCGACTAAACTTCAGATGGAGTAAAAACCCCACCTGAAGCGTGCGTCTCTCTTTATCACAATAACACATGGTATATCGTTAATAGTAATTCTAATATAATAAGAATGATGAGGAGGTAATTTTATGGATTTTTTTGGTACAATCGGGCCGGAGTGGATTATGGCTTTAGGCAGCATACTCTTAATTAACTTGGTGTTAAGCGGTGACAATGCTGTCATTATTGCTTTGGCCAGCAAAAACTTGCCTGCCGCACAGCGCAAGCAAGCTATCATATGGGGCAGCCTCGGGGCTGTTGTCTTACGGATAATTCTGACATTCGTGGCCGCGTTTCTTTTAGATATCCCCTACCTGCAATTTGTGGGCGGATTAGCACTTTTATATATTGCCATTAATTTGCTAAAACAAGATAGCAAAGAGGGGGAGTATGGCGAGGCCACTTCCTTTAGTGAAGCTATTAAAATCATTCTGTTTGCCGACCTCATTATGAGCTTAGATAATGTATTGGCTCTTGCTGCTATTTCGCAAACTGTTCCAGCAGGGAAATATGGTCTTATTACTGTAGGCCTTGCCACCAGTATCCCCATCGTTGTATTCGGTGCACAGCTACTCATGAAAATGATGGATCGCTTCCCAGCTATCATTTATATCGGTGCCGGTGTACTGGGCTACGCCGCTGCCGAAATGATTGTCAGCGATAAAGCCGTAGGGCTGTATGTTCATGAATACGCGCTATTGCTTAAGATTGCCCTGACATTGGCCGTCGTAATTACCGGCTATGTTATGAAATCCCGTGGCGCCCAAGTCCCTAATTAGTTATAGAACCTGTCAACTTAGGTAAAACGAATTTTTAATACACCACCGACGTTTCTGCATCCGGTGGTGTATTTTTATTTTTATATTATGATTCAGAATCTTCGTCGTCATATTTCTTTAAGACTTTAACGGCTTCTGGCACAGGTAGTTGTTCTACATCTCTTAGCTTGCGTTCAATGGCTCTTGTGCGTACGGCTGCAGCGTCGAGCTGTTTGCTAGCCTGATCTAACTTTTCTTTTGTTTTGGTGAGAACATAGCCGAATTTGCCAAACTCTGTTTTAACAGCACCAAGCAACTGCCAGACCTCACTTGTACGTTTTTCAATGGCAAGGGTGCGAAATCCCATTTGCAGACTGTTTAGCAATGCCGCCAGTGTTGTTGGACCGGTAATGCTAACACGGTATTCACGTTGCAAACTGTCACATAATCCGGGCCGGCGAAGCACTTCGGCATATAAGCTCTCGACTGGCAGAAACAATATGGCGAAATCAGTAGTATTAGGCGGGTCAATATATTTTTCTTTTATGCTTTTAGCTTCCTGACGAATTCGCAACTCGAGGCTGGCAGCAGCTGTAGCTGCCAGTTCGGCATTAGCTGTTTCTTGTGCCTCTAAAAGACGGTGGTAGTCATCTTGCGGAAACTTGGCATCAACAGGAAGCCAAACGACATTATTAATACTGTCGTTGCCAGGCAGTCTGACAGCAAACTCCACCCGGTCCTGACTGCCGCGCTTTGTGGCTACATTGACCGCATACTGCTCTGGTGTCAAGATCTGTTCCAACAGGGATGACAGTTGCATTTCGCCCCAGATTCCCCGTGTCTTGACATTTGATAGTACTTTCTTTAGATCGCCAACACCTAATGCCAGTTGTTGCATTTCACCAAGCCCTTTATGGACTTGTTCCAGACGTTCACTGACATGCTGAAAAGACTCCCCGAGACGCTTTTCCAGTGTTGCGTGCAACTTCTCGTCAACTGTCACCCGCATCTCCTCAAGCTTTCTACCGTTGTCATTTTGTATTGCCATCAGTTTTATCTCTACAGTCTCACGGAGCTTGTCAAGTTTTTGCTCGTTAATTTGAGTGAGATGGGTAAGTTTCTGATTGTTAGCATTGGTGAAATTATGGAGCTGCAAGGCTAGTTCTTCACGCAGAACTTTTGTATTAAAGGTTACTTCCTGCCGACTTTTGCCTAGCTCGTCGCGCAATGCCGACTCAAAGCGTTCCTGGTTATAGGCCAATTGCTTAAGAGGTGTTAAGTCGGTGTGGCCAACCTTATTTACTTTTATCAATAGCTGCAGGAGCAGCCCGCCGTTGATGATCAAGAGAAGAAGATTGATTACAGCAACTATGTCGTTCATGAATGCACCATCCTTTAGTTTTTGGATTAGTTATCTGATATTCCAGGCTTATCCATGTAAACCCTTTTCTTTAGCGGAGTTAATAATTGGCTTTGTGAATAAGCAGGAATTTTTTTATTATAAATAGAAAATAATACCACAATAAAGAGAGGCTTAACTTCAGGTGGGGTTTTTGCTCCATCTAAAGTTTAGTCGACCTTGTCCGCACGACTTAGCCGCTCTTAACTCCGCTTGCAGAAGAGTGAGTTAAGAAGCGGTTTAGTCATCGGATAAATTAACCTGGTACTAATATGTAGGAGGATCTATATGACTGATAAACAACAAATGGTAAACCAAACGATCGATAAATATGAAAAATATATTAATCCGGCCGTAGCAAAGCTATTCCGTTTCATGGGGCTATCCACCATCGAGTGGGAAGCCCAGGGCAATGTAATTCGTGATATTGAAGGCAAGGAGTTTATCGACTGCTTAGGGGGCTATGGGGTTTTCAGTCTGGGCCACCGTCATCCTAAAGTTGTCGAAGCCGTCAAGCGTCAGTTAGATATGATGCCGCTGTCTAGTAAAGTGTTATTTGATAAGCCAATGGCCGACCTGGCAGAACTAATGGCTGAAATTACGCCAGGTGACTTGCAGTACAGCTTTTTTGTCAATAGCGGTGCGGAGGCTGTAGAAGGAAGTCTTAAATTGGCACGTGTCCATACCGGCCGTAGTAAAATTATTGCTACGGCCAATTCCTTTCACGGGAAAACACTCGGAGCTTTGAGTGCTACCGGACGAGATATGTTCCGTGTGCCTTTTCAGCCGCTGCTTGCCGGTTTCAGCCATGTACCGTTCGGCGATATCGATGCCTTAGCGCAGGCCGTAGATACTGAGACAGCAGCCGTTATCGTTGAACCGATCCAAGGTGAAGGTGGTATTATTGTTCCACCTGAACCATATTTGCCGGCTGTGCGTGAGATTTGCGACAAAACCGGGGCATTGCTAATTTGTGACGAAATACAGACCGGATTAGGCCGTACTGGTAAAATGTTTGCCGTCGAACACTACGGTGTTATACCTGATATTATTACGACTGCCAAAGCTTTGGGCGGTGGCGTAATGCCAATCGGTGCTTTTACGGCACGCCCTCAGGTCTGGGATAAATATATAACAAGCCCTTTCTTGCATACGACTACCTTTGGTGGCAATCCGCTGGCCTGTGCGGCCGCTATCGCTGCCATCAATGCGATCAGAGAAGAGGGGTTAATTCCGCAAGCCGAGCAGAGTGGCAACTATTTCTTGGGAAAATTGATAGACCTGAGAAAATTATACCCTGATGTCATCCATGAAGTGCGGGGTAAAGGCTTGATGATTGGCATCGAACTGACCAAAGAAGGTATTGGCGGCTTAATATTATCCGAAATGATCGACAAGGGTGTACTGATTGCATATACGCTCAATAATCCTAAAGTCATTAGGATTGAGCCACCGCTTATTATTGAAAAGCGGCAGATTGACTATGTCATCGAGTCCATGTCAAATGCGCTGGCGAAAGCGCAGGATATGCTCGAAGACTTATAGACCGTGCTTGGAAGATTGTGGTTGAAGTTGAAGATTAATCATGAAGAGTTTGATTGGGGGAAATAATATGCCATATGTAGAGGTAACTTTAGCTGTTAATGCGGCGCGCAATGAAATTTATCCTATTTTAAAGGATATGGAAAAATACCCGGATTTCATGGCAGATTTGGTTAGTGTCGAGGTACTTGAAAGAAAAGACAACACTACACTGACTAAATGGGTATCGAATGTCGATGGTCGGATCATCAGGTGGACTGAACTTGATTCTTTTGATGATGAAGGTATGCATATTACATACAAACAGACAGAGGGTGACTTAAAAAAGTTTCAAGGAGAATGGACGTTGACACCGATTGACGGCGGGACTGAAATAAAACTAACAGTCGATTTCGAATTTGGCATTCCTATGATAGCAGGATTGCTCAATCCCATTCTTAAGAGAAAGGTACGCGACAACAGTATGAATATGCTGACTGCTATCAAGGAACGCATGGAAAATCAAGCTTAAATGACAGTTGTCAATTACAAGTAAATCACTTATAATATAATAATATCATTATAGAAATGGAGGGGCGATGTCATCTTTTAGCTGGCGCGGCTCACTTAAGACGTTAATTCTTAGTCCCCAATATTAAATTGCAATAAATACGCCATGGAGGTGTCTTAATGAACACGCTTAAAACTACTATATTACTTGCAGCGATGACAGGCTTGCTCGTTGCAGTTGGTGCTTTTTTCGGTGGAACTAACGGTATGACGTTTATGTTTGTAATCTCCATTCTGATGAATTTTACCAGCTACTGGTACAGCGACAAAATCGTGCTTAAAATGTACGGTGCCAAGGAGGTTACGCTGCACGATGCCCCGGACTTAATCCGGATGGTCAGCACCCTGGCTCAAAAAGCAAGAATCCCGATGCCTAAAGTATATATTATTAACACCGATGTACCTAATGCCTTTGCTACCGGTCGTGATCCCGAGCATGCCGCGGTAGCCGTAACAACAAGTATTATGAGGACACTCAACTACGAGGAGTTAGAAGGTGTTATAGCGCATGAACTGGCTCATGTCAAAAATCGTGATACATTAATCAGTACTGTTGTTGCTAGCTTGGCCGGCGTTATTACCATGATTGCCCACATTGCTCAATGGTCGGCATTTCTGGGCTTTGGTCGCAATGACGATGAAGGCGGCGGTATCGGGGGTATTGTTGAGTTCGTCTTTTTAGTAGTGCTAGCGCCACTGGCAGCTACGCTAATTCAGCTTGGAGTGTCGCGTTCGCGCGAATATCTCGCGGATGAAACAGGCGGTACTGTATCCGGCAATCCGCTAGCGCTTGCCAGTGCCTTGAAAAAGATTGAATATTTTGCTCAGCATCGTGTTATGCCTGAGGCTACGCCTGCAACTTCCCATCTATTTATCGTCAACCCGTTGAGTGGTGCTGGTGGCGCAATGGTTAAATTGTTCAGCACACATCCGACAACAGCCAGCCGAGTAGCCAAATTGGAAGCGCAGGCAAAAAAAATGCGCTAAACTAAAGAAAAACCCTCCGAGCATAGTTCGGAGGGTTTTTTAGCAGGATATGGACAGACGAGTATGGAAAATTAAAGAGAGACGAATGCTTCAGGCGGGTTTTTACCCCGCCTGAAGTTTAGTCGGCCTTATCCGAATGACTTAGCCGCTCTTAACGCTGCTTACAGAAACGGGAGTCTTAGAGCGGTTTAGCCATCGGATAAATGAAGCTTGAAAAGAAGGGGGGCTAACCATGAAATTTGTGCGATATGAAATTGAGAATACAATTGGCTTTGGCATTGTGGCTGATGATCAAATTGTCGTAATTGATGGTGATGTATATTCGGGGGATTATCAAGAGACAGGGCGGAAACTACCGCTGGAAGCGGTGAAGCTGCTGGTGCCGTGTGTTCCTTCCAAAGCAGTTTGTATTGGGCTGAATTATCGTGATCATGCGCAGGAAATGAATCTTAAGCTGCCAGAAGAGCCGTTGATTTTTTTAAAACCTTCTTCAGCATTAAACAATCCAGGCGGTACCATAGAATATCCAAGTTTATCCAAAAATCTTCACTTCGAAGGTGAACTAGCCATTGTTATAAGGAAAAAAGCGCGTAAAGTTTCTGTCGAAACAGCGGCAGAATATGTATTAGGCTATACTTGTGCTAATGATATCACAGCGCGTGATATTCAATTGCATGACGGCCAGTGGACTCGCGGCAAATCGTTTGATACCTTTTTACCTCTCGGCCCGTATATCGAGACAAGCCTCGATCCGCATAATGTTGCCATTAAGCTGCTGCTAAATGGCGAGGTAAAACAAACATCTAATACCTCAAATTTGATTTTTAAGGTACCCGAAATGGTCGCCTATGTCAGTCAGGTTATGACTTTATATCCTGGTGATGTCATTTTGACCGGAACACCTGCAGGAGTAGGTCCGATGCAGGTAGGGGATACTGTTACCGTTGAGATTGAAGGAATTGGTCAACTCAGTAATATCATCGTGCAAGGCTGATATAAATGGAGTTGATTGGTGCTAGGCGGCATTGCATATGGCTCGTACCGAGCATAATATAAATATCTATTTTACTGAACAAGAATTTGTTCAGTATTAATTGGAGGATTCTGATGAGTAAAGTTTATACTAAAACTGGTGACAAAGGCATGACCGGACTATTGACCGGCGAACGAGTAAAAAAGACAAGTGCCAGAGTAGAAGCCTATGGCACTGTCGATGAAGTAAGTTCAGCCTTAGGTCTGGCGCGGGCTAATTGCACTAAGCCGGCAGTAAAAGAGGCCGTATTTAAACTACAAAAGCTGCTCATGCTGGTGATGGCTGATCTGGCAAGCAATAACGGTGGACAGCAGTATATTACTGCCGATCATGTCAAGACGTTAGAAGCGATGATAGACGAATTCGACGCCCGGTTGCCACCGTTAAATAGTTTTATTATTCCTGGCGCTACGTCGGGGGCAGCAACTCTTGATTTGGCCCGCACTTTCGCCAGGCGAGCAGAACGCCAGTCTCTAAGGGTTAACGAGCAAAAGCCCACGGCTGATATTAGTGACCATTTACTTATCTGTTTAAACCGTCTGTCAGATTTATGTTTTGTATTGTCCCGGTTTGAAGCAGAAAATAGCAACTAAATCTGAGGGTGATAAATCATGCCTATTTACGATTTTCTCTGCCATCAGTGCGGACGGCAGTTTGACCAATTGTGCCGATTGCAGTGGGAGGGTACGGTAAAATGTCCTTCCTGCGGCCAAGATAAATTGTCAAAAGTAGTTTCACTAGTCAGCAGTCACAGCCGCGCTGCCAGTGATTCATGTTCAGGTAAAAGTTGCAGCAGTTGCAGTGGTTGTAAATAAATTTACTGCTACCGGAAGTAATAGCACAACTCTACTCTGCCCGCATAAACTATATCGATAGCTTAGGAGTGCGATAGCATTTTATTATAGCTAAAAACGAGGGGGCGAGTATAGTGAACTTCCGCTTCTATGTCATGTCACTACCCGGACCGCTGCGAAGGCTGATGCGTATGTTTTTGAAAGTGTAATTAAATCGCAAACATAAACCCGCATAAATTACTGTTTATGCGGGTTTATTCGTAACCGAAAAATAAAAAGCTGCCGCTCCGAACAGGCAACGGCAATTCAATGTGAACTTAATCCTCTTTTTCCAAGCATATTTCTCATCCTGCGGTTTCGGACAGAAGCATTACTCTGGAACAGTTTCATACAGAAAGGAAAAACTTATGGACTTTAATCATTTATTTAACGAAATAAAATGTAATGGCGACCCTCAAAAAGCCGAGAAAATGAGTGCCTATATGCGTAGTCAATTTTCGTTTTTGGGTATCCCAGCCCTGAAGCGTACAACCCTTTGCAGGGAGTGCTTTAAAATGCTGAGAATGGAAAAACAAGTAAACTAGAATTTTATTGATTGTTGTTGGCATGAATCTTTTAGAGAGTTTCAGTATGTGGCGATTGATTATTTGGTCTTGATGCAAAAATACCTGGCCCCTGCTGATATTGCTAAAATCAAGAAATTAGCGTTGACAAAATCCTGGTGGGATACGATTGACGGACTAGATAGAGTGATTGGTATGATTGCCCTTGTCTATCCGGAAGTCAATGATACTTTATTAGCATGGAGCAAAGATGATAATATTTGGTTAAGACGAATTGCCATTGATCATCAGCTGCTGCGTAAGGAGAAAACAAATACGGTATTGTTGGAAGAAATTCTTGTCAATAACTTGGGACAACCGGATTTTTTTATCAACAAGGCGATTGGTTGGAGCTTGCGTGATTACAGCAAAACGAATCCTGATTGGGTGAGGGCGTTCATCAAACAGTATCAAAACAGACTCTCACCGTTAAGCATAAAAGAGGCAAGTAGATATATAAAAATCTAGCATAAGTTGGAAAGAGCTGTTTGCGAAGAGATCTGTAAGCTAGCATTCATTTACTAACCTATTGGCTGAATGGGTTGAGGCTGCGGTTATTAAAAGCTCCTGGTTTTGCAAAGTGTTTTCCAGAGAGCAAGGGCAATACTAAAATCGATCATACTATGAACAAACGTCCCGGCGCCTACTAATAACATAACAGAAGTGGCAAAACCTTGAGCATAATAAGCTTGTGACATATTGTTGCCAAAGTAAAAAGCTGTAACAATTGCTACTTCACCGATGGCATGAATAATGCTGATACCAGCAGAAAATACCCCCATATTCAAGGGAGATTTCAATATATATAGCTTCTTTTGTAGAACGTATGCCCCAACCAATGCGAATACAACGTGGGTAGCGGCTCTTAAGACAATGACAAGGGGAAATCCCCCAAAGAAAAATCCTGCAGCCGTACCTAGTGAAACAGTGACCGCTACAGCAGGTGAGATAAACATGGCAATCATAATAGCAATATGACTTCCCAAAGTAAATGAAGCTGGCTCTAAAATAATCTTAAACGGTGAAATTATGGGGATTACGATGCCAATTGCACAAAGCAAAGCCGAAACAACTAGTTTTTTAGTATAACTATTTTCCATTCACGTACAACCTCTTCTCATAATAGTGTTTACAGGTGTCTTGACAGCTGTAAGCACAATTATAGCCTTGACAATTATAGCCTGTCAAGAATTTTAATATCATATTACTCGTTACTGAGCATAATACCTAGTTGATGCAGGGCCGCTTTAATTCGACAGGAAGTTTCTTCGTCTTTGCATGATATCGTGTGTAAATGGATGCCAGATGTTAATTTAGAAAGTAAACTGGCCTGTTGTTGTTCTACTTTATAAAAAAAATCATCAGCATCATAACGGGAGTAAATATTCAACTGGCCTATTAATTGCCCATAAAGAGGATGTTCGACGATAACATCAATTAATTTGCCGCCGTTATCTACAATCGTATAAATTTCTTTCTGTGTCAAATCATCGTCATGTAGACAGGCGATTTTAAATATGGTCTCTTCACTTTTTAACATCGAATTAAACATATAGCCTTTAGGTGTTGATAAAATATCCAGCCCTTTTGCTCGCAACAGAGCAATATCGCCGACAATAATTTGTCTGCTGACGAGCAACTGTTCCGCCAAAGCAGAAGCACTAATTGCCTGATTGCTATCTTTTAAAATTGTAATGATTTTATCGCGCCTTTGTGCCGAATTCATTTTCTCACCTTTCATCTAATATTATCACTGATTGTCCATGACTGATATTTTTTCTTCGTTTTCATCACCTTGTAAGTATACCACATTTTTTCTTTTAATCCAATTTAGCTTAAAAGCCTGTTGACTGCTATCATTTAATGGTGTATATTAAATTGTTGTACTGTTTAAGTTATTTGGACTATCGTTCATACGCTTACAATATTTCCATTTAGGAGGCAATAATGTCCAATCATACTCCGGAAATCAGTAAACGCCGCACGTTTGCTATTATATCTCATCCCGATGCCGGTAAAACAACGTTAACAGAAAAACTGTTGTTGTATGGTGGCGCCATCCGTCTTGCCGGTTCAGTCAAGGCTCGGAAGGCTCAGAAACATGCTGTGTCTGACTGGATGGAAATTGAGAAACAGCGTGGTATTTCCGTAACATCTAGTGTTCTACAATTTGATTATGATGGTTACCGTGTCAATATTTTGGATACTCCCGGTCACCAGGACTTTAGTGAAGACACGTATCGTACATTGATGGCTGCTGACAGTGCAGTCATGCTGATTGATGTCGCTAAAGGCGTAGAGGAACAGACAAAAAAACTATTCCACGTATGTAAGCAACGAGGAATACCTGTGTTTACCTTTGTAAATAAACTTGACCGCTATGGCCGTAATCCATTTGAATTAATGGAAGAACTTGAGAATATTCTCGGTATCCGTGCGTATCCGATGAATTGGCCTGTTGGCATTGACGGTAATTACAGCGGTATTTACATCCGCAAAGAAGCCAAAATTGAATTGTTTCAACGGGGCGGAGTTCATGGTCAATGGGTATTGCCATCGACACAGGGAAGTGTCGATGACCCGGCTTTTAAAGATATTCTCGGCGCCGATATTTATCAGGCGCTGTGTGATGATATTGCCCTTTTAGATGTTGCCGGTGAACAGTTTGATGCTGATAAAGTAGCCAGAGGGGAGCTCACTCCGCTATTTTTCGGCAGTGCTATGACTAATTTTGGCGTACGATTATTTTTAGAAGACTTTTTAGAACTGGCACCTTCACCGATGGCCAGAAAGGCAGCGGCAGAGGGCGAGGGCTTGATAGATCCTGCGGATAGCAGGTTTTCTGCTTTTGTATTTAAAATTCAGGCTAATATGAACCCGGCTCACCGGGATCGTCTGGCTTTTATCCGGATATGCTCAGGCAAGTTTGAGCGGGGTATGACTGTCTATCATGCACAGTCCGGAAAATCGATAAAGTTGGCGCAACCTCAGCAGTTTTTGGCTCAGGAGCGGACAATTATTAATGAAGCCTATCCTGGTGATATTATCGGTTTATTTGACCCAGGGATTTTTGGTATTGGCGATACACTTTGCCAAGAAGGCTGTCATTTTACTTTTCAAGACTTCCCTGTATTTCCTCCTGAACAATTTGCCCGGGTACAAGCCAAAGATACTATGAAGCGTAAGCAGTTTGTTAAAGGAATGGAACAGTTGACTCAGGAGGGAGCTGTCCAAGTATTTCGTCAACTTGATTATGGCGTAGAATCTTTTATCGTCGGGGTTGTTGGTTCCCTTCAGTTTGAAGTTCTTGAATATCGTTTAAAAAACGAATATGGCGTTGAAATCTTAATGAATAGGTTGCCATACTCTGTAGCCAGGTGGCTTAACGGGGAGAAGCTTGATGTAAAGTCCATGAAAAATATGGATAGTGGTCTATTTGTACAGGACATAAAAGATCGGCCGGTAGCTTTGATTAGCAATGAATGGCAACTTCGATGGGTGATGGAACGCAACCCGGATGTAGAATTTTTAGTTGTGCCTGAACATGCACGACAGCTGTAAGGGGCTTTAGCATGTATCGCTTTCCGCTAGCAGATGAAGAAATAATAATTAAAAAGTGTCTTGCCAGTTATAGTTGTGATAAAGATGTTTTAACCGGAGCGCTTTATTTGACCGATTATCGGCTAGTTTTTGTTGGTTATGCACTAAGTATTACCAACAAATATATGATCGAAACGTTGCTTACCCATATCAAGGCGTTGCAGTCGGAAAAAACTTTTTTTATTATCCCCAACGTAATCAAAGTCGTTACGATCAATGATAAAGTAATTAAACTAATACTGAAAGGCCGTAATCAATGGCTTGAGGCCATTAACAAGCAAATAGCAATGATAACCTAACTGTAAAATGCGTGACAACCCTTCTCGTATGCAAACTTATTGTGAAACATATACTATACGAGAAGGGAGTGGGGTGGTTGAAGCTACTTTCTATTGGCCTGAGCCAAGCAACTGGAGAAGTTAAGGAAAAGCTGGTTTGCGGCTGTAAAATGCTGACTCAAAAAGGCTTTCGCATAGTGGTAGAAGAGGTTGATCGAGGTGGTTATACATTTCTTGGTCTAAATATCAGTGATGGTGAGCTATCTTTCCGCAATTACGAACGAATCAAAAATATACTCAGAGGCAGCGTCGCTCAAATACTGGCAGATTGGGTTGTCAGCAATGAAGAACATAGACTTGTAGATAAAATTGTAAAGAACAACTATTTTTATTTCAGTGATGATGAACGCACTGCAGTCGCGTCTAATGCTATAAGGGCACTTAGTGCCAGATCTTCAGCACATAACAAACTAATTATGACCCGTATCCTGGACTATCTTGACAATCATTATCAATTGATTGTTGACGGTTTTTTGAATTTTCGGCTAAAGGATTATCGGTTGCATCTGTCCGAGGTCATCGACAAAGTTGCTGATGACTTTATGATGGAACTGGAATACCAGGAATTTATCAGAGTTTTGCGTTATTTTGTCGATGTGCAGCAACCCCGGGTGGAAGAGGCGCATGTAGTGATCACAAGCCTTGGCTTGTATAAAATTTGTGATTCGCACGGTAAAATAATCGACAACCAATATCAGGAAAGTGATTTATTGTTTAACCGTAATGACTATGAGTCCGGCAGCCTTAATAACGAAGATTTACTAATTAGTGCACTTATCACCATAGCCCCTTATAATGTTATGGTGCATAGCACTAACCATGCCAGGGATCAGGAAGCTCTGGAAACAATAAAAAGCGTCTTTGACGGGCGGGTCGTATTATGTAATGGCTGTGACTTGTGTATCGCTGATTACGCGGCAAAATCAACACATTCTGAATGTAATACCCACACCGAGGTTTAAGCTTGACAATGACCTTGAATTTGTATATAATTTCACCTAACTGAAGAATGTATGAGAAGTAATGCCGAGGACAAGATAATGTCTTGAAAGGCGTTCCAGAGAAGAGATGTCGCTGGCTGAAAGCATCTTTACGCAAACCAAGCGTTTATTACCACCTCTAAACTGCCGGCTGACGGGTTCGTTGTAAGCTGGGCCGGGGATATTCCCCCGTTATCAAAGTCTGAGATGGCGAATTCGTCAAACAGGGTGGAACCACGGGTATAAACTCTCGTCCCTATAGGGAATGAGAGTTTTTTTATTTTTATTTAGGAGGCTGTCGAACATGAGTAAAATTAAAATGACACTTAAAGACGGAGCTGTTCGTGAGGTTGAACAAGGGATAGCCTTGACTCAAGCAGCTGAATTTATTAGTCGCAACTTGGCGAAAGCGGCACTCGTTGCCAAGGTTGATGGACAAATAATAGACTTGACCGGTAAGTTAGAGAAAGATGCTGAGGTTGGCTTTTTGACTTTTGCCGATGCCGAAGGCAGAGCTGCTTTGCGCCATACATCTGCCCATATTCTGGCTCAGGCCGTTAAACGTTTGTATGGTGATGTTAAGTTAGGAATTGGCCCGGCGATTGCCAATGGCTTTTACTATGACTTTGATACTGCTCATATCTTTACTCCTGAGGATTTGGTGAAAATTCAGGCTGAGATGGAGAAGATCGTTAAAGAGAATCTACCGTTAGAGCGGATGACAATCAGCCGTGAGCAGGCACTTGCGCTATTTGGCGAACAAGGTGAGATGTATAAGCAGGAACTTATCCGTGATTTGCCGGAAGATGTACAGATTTCGCTGTATAAACAAGGGGAATTTGTTGATCTGTGTGCTGGTCCTCACGTTCCTTCTAGCGGCCGGGTAAAAGCCATCAAGCTCCAAAGTATTGCCGGCGCTTATTGGCGTGGCGATGAAAAACGGAAAATGCTGCAGCGTATCTATGGTACTTCGTTTGAGAAAAAAGCCGATCTCGACGCCTATATATTAATGTTGGAAGAAGCGGCCAAACGTGATCATCGTAAACTAGGGCGTGAACTGGACTTGTTTAGTATTCAGGATGAAGGCCCAGGCTTTCCGTTCTTCCATCCAAAAGGAATGGTCATCAGAAATGAACTTGAAGCTTTTTGGCGTAAGCTGCATGTAAAATACGGTTATCAGGAAATTAGGACGCCGATCATTCTTCACCAAAAACTATGGAAGCAATCAGGCCACTGGGATCATTACCGACAGAATATGTACTTTACGAATATTGACAATGAAGGGTATGCTGTAAAGCCCATGAACTGTCCGGGCGGCATTCTCGTATATCGTACTCAGCATCACAGTTACCGGGAATTTCCGCTGCGCACTTGTGAATTGGGGCTTGTTCACCGCCATGAAATTTCCGGAGCATTGCACGGACTTATGCGGGTACGCAGCTTTACTCAGGATGATGCTCATATCTTTATGTTGCCGTCGCAAATTAAGACTGAAATTAAGAAAGTAATTGAACTGTTTAATACCGTATATAGTGCCTTTGGTTTATCCTATCACGCTGAATTAAGCACTAAACCGGAAAAAGCAATGGGTTCTGACGAAGTATGGGAAACGGCTACAACGGCGTTGCAAGAGGCATTGGAAGAACTGGGTATGCCTTATAAAATTAATCCCGGTGACGGTGCCTTTTATGGACCTAAGATTGACTTTCATCTCGAAGATTCTATTGGGCGTACCTGGCAGTGCGGTACTATTCAGCTCGATATGCTGATGCCGGAGAAATTCGACTTGACTTATGTCGGCGAAGACGGCCTCAAACACCGGCCAGTTATGATTCATCGAGTAGTTTACGGCAGCCTGGAACGGTTTATCGGCATCTTAATCGAGCATTTTGCTGGGGCTTTCCCCATCTGGCTGGCTCCTGTGCAGGTTAAGATATTGCCTATCAGCGAGCGTCATGCCGACTATGCCCATGAGCTTGCGCAAATAATGCGTGACAAAGATATCCGTGTTGAAGTAGATGACCGCAACGAAAAAATCGGCTACAAAATCCGTGAAGGTCAGCTAGAGAAGGTGCCTTACATGCTGGTCGTTGGTGATAAAGAGGTTGAGGCACGCACTGTGGCCATCCGTAAACGGGGACAGGGCGATATTGGCTCTACGCCTTTCGATAGCTTTATTTCAACAACACTTGCTGAGATTATTGCCAAAAGCTTATAATTAAGTCAAGAAATAGCTTGACTTTCCACGAATAAAGTGTTAGTCTTGTTAAGTAAGTTATTGTTCTTAAAGTAGAAGCTATCCGCTTCTCACCTTACAACGCCGATAGGGCAGTTGGTAGGGTTGTATTGGCAAAATCCTTGTTAGGTTATGCTGTTACGCGGATGGTTTATACCGTCCGTTTTTTATTTTACTAAAATATATTAGGAGGGTGAGTGGCAATTAGCAAAGATTCTTTAAAAATTAATGAGGAAATTCGGGCCAGGGAAGTTCGTGTAGTCAGCAGTACTAATGAGCAGCTGGGGATTATGTCTCTAAGAGACGCATTGCGTTTAGCTGGAGAACAAAATATTGATTTGGTGGAAGTAGCGCCAACAGCTAAACCGCCGGTATGCCGGATTATGGATTTTGGTAGATTCCGGTATGAACAGCAAAAGCGCGACAAAGAAGTCAAAAAGAAGCAAAAGGTAGTCACGCTCAAAGAAGTTAAAATTCGTCCCAATATTGAGGATCATGATTTTAATGTTAAGCTCAAGAATGCCCAACGCTTTTTAGAAGATGGCGACAAAGTCAAAGTAACCATCATGTTTAGAGGTCGGGAGCTTTCACACCCCGAACTAGGCAAACAGGTGCTGGTCCGAATGGCTAGCTTACTTAAAGATATGGCTACTGTCGAACGCGATGCCAAGCTCGAAGGTAAAAATATGATTATGATTGTAGCTCCGAAGCCTAACAATACGCCGCATAACACTACGCAGCCGGCACATAAATAGAAAGGGGATATCCAACTATGCCAAAGATCAAAACCCGCAGAAGCGCCGCTAAACGCTTTAAAATAACTGGTAGCGGTGAATTTAAACGCGCTAAATCATTTAAAAATCACATTCTTGAAAAAAAATCTCCGTCCCGCAAACGCAACTTGCGTAAAGCGGCGCTGGTTAGTAAGTCAGACCATGATCGCGTAGTGAAAATGCTTCCCTACGCCTAAAGGTTAAACAATTTATAAGTACATCAGGAGGTATGTGACATGCCAAGAGTCAAAAAAGGTGTTACAGCACATAAACGCCATAAAAAAATTCTTAAACTAGCCAAAGGTTATCGTGGTACTAAGAGCAAGCTTTTCAAAAAAGCAAATGAAACAGTGATGAAAGCGCTGTATTATGCGCGCCGTGACCGTCGCGCTAAAAAAGGCGACTTCCGTAAACTGTGGATTACCCGGATTAATGCTGCAGCCCGTATTAATGGTATTTCCTACAGCCAGCTGATCAATGGTCTCAAAAAGGCTGGTGTAGAAGTCAACCGGAAAATGCTAGCCGACCTGGCAGTTAATGATTTGCCTGCATTCGGCAAATTGGTAGGTACTGCGCGAGAGCAATTATAAAGCCATAAAACTCCCGGACTAAAGCCGGGAGTTTCTTATGTCTTAATGCATATTATTTTGTAAATATTGGAATGACTACAATTAAAGTTGTAAATAGCTTATATATTGACAACAAAAGTGTGTGCTTTAATTTTGGCTCAACACCAGAATGGTCACTTGACAGCTATGTATCCAATAAATGGATGTTACACTCCGTTTTAATGCGAAGCAGATAGTACCGTTTATTGCGGGTAAAGTAACAGCGACGCTGGATGGCTTTGATTTTATTGTTTCTACCTTCTACAGCAGCATTAGTGAAGCGGTGACAATGGTAGTTGG
>Ga0153941_1000462_pt1 | contig 17908 bp, 16 predicted proteins | sample TSNJ025MetaG_FD_104733 | JGI IMG/M metagenome (GOLD analysis project Ga0153941, IMG submission 104733) | Attine ant fungus gardens microbial communities from New Jersey, USA - TSNJ025 MetaG | ecosystem: Host-associated > Fungi > Mycelium > Unclassified | place: USA: New Jersey, Brendan T. Byrne...
CACAGTACACAAGTGTCATATACTGAATTTTCAGTTATATTTTATTATTTCTTTTCTTTTCTTTATTATTTATCTCCTAAATAATTACTTCTAGCTATGTAGGAGTATTGTGGTATAGACTGGATCTCTCCTATTCCAGTGATAGTATATATACAGAGTAGATACATAGTAGCAACCTAGTCTATAGATTAATATCTACTTGTCCACTGTTCATATTCCTTCTCCTTTCCTATATACTTCTCAACTCAAACTTCAGACTTCTTGCTCAGTATGTTATTGATAGGTAGTAAATGCTCTTAGTGATTACCCTAGGTGGATGTTCAGGAAGAACTCCATCGAGTTCTTCCTTGGATTGGACTACTACTTATACTATTTTACAGTGGCTGTACTACTACTAGTCCACAATCACATATTCTTCCAGAATGTTCTATAGTCACTTGACCTTGTCATGTGATTTGGTTTCCTAAGTTTCCATGCTATTTATACCTTGATCTCATTGTATGACTTGAGATTTTGGATTAAGTATTTAAATGTATGGAAGACTGTTTCCTTCTTGGGGCTCTCATAATACAGTATCTAATGACATCTCCTTATCTCCAAAATTAATAATCACTTACAATAGGAGATCAGAGCACAATACATACATTAAAGCCAAGATTATTTCTCACTGTCATTTCCAAACTTGTCAGGAAGATAGGGATAGTAATATAAAAAGACTAGGAATATACTATGAATTACTATGAATATACTATGAATGTACACTCTAGGTTCTAGGAAGTGATGCAATGAGTGGTATCAGAGAGTGGAACACACTACTAGATGAAATAAAAGATGTTACTCTCTGGTCCTGTAGTTTTATAGCTGGTCTGGAAAAAATGCAATAATGATACAAAAGTAGAATAACCTTGGCCTTAGCTTGTGTGCTATGTCTCAATCTCCTATTGTATATATGGTTATATATTTTAGAGTAGTGGAATATTGTTCAAATTAATAGAGTTAAGAATATATAGCAGAGAAGAAGAGCACTACAAGAGAATGACTTTGTAACTTTAATCTATGAACTAAGGAACTATGATATACTAGTAAAGTACTTATACTAATCTCAGAATAGGAGTAGTAGTACAAGTGTTCTAGTCTATATCATAATCCTATAGAAGTAGACAATTTAGGAGTTTAAAAGTAGAAATTATAAAGAAAATGAAAAGAAAATAAATATTAATATTAATTTATACCAAATTTCTGGTATATAACAGAACTCCTGCTCCTTGGTTAATATATCTCAAAGTATACATATATTTTATTCTTATTATTAGCTAGTACTTCTGCTCCTTGATTATTATATCTTGGAGTTATACTATTAGCTAACCTCTACTTCACTCTACATTTCTAACAACAAGCTAAAGCTAAGGTCATCACAAACATTCTCTCTGGACTACTGTAAAATATCAGAAATGTAAAGCAGAGTAGATATTAGCTAATTGTAGTGACTTAGCCTAGATAACTTAATCACCCTCCAAGTCCAAGTTGACAAGGAGAACTCGATAGAGTTCCTGTTAAATTTCCTACACTACTTATACAACTACTACATGGTCTATGCACTATCTTCCCACGGTTCCCATGTGACTTAGTCATGTGCCATTACCTGACTGTAACTCATAGCCCTATGACTCTTGTGACACTTAGTTATGTGATACTTTCTCACACTCCATTCTTGTGTAGTAAGTTCAGAAAGGAAAAGAAAAGAAAAGAAAAAATAACTAATAACTTAGCCATTTTGCCAAGTTATAACACTAATAGTATAACTCTAAGATAACATAAATCAAGAAGTACTAGCTAATAATAAGAATGAAATATACATATACTCTGAGATATATAAATCAAGGAACAGAAGTTTGGAGACAACAGTAGAAAACAATCTTGGCTTTAATATATGTGTTGTACTCCAATCTTCTATTGCAAGTGATCATCAATATCAGAGGCAAGGAGATATTGTCAGATAACTGAGAGAAGGTCCAAAGTCCAAGTTAAGAAGTATATAGGAAGAGAAAAGTAATATAGACAAGTACAAATAAACGTTAATCTATAGACTGGGTTACTACTATATATCTACTCTATATATATACTATAACTAGAATAGGAGAGCTCCAGTCTACACCACAATACTCCTACTGTCACAAACTTCATTCAGACCATAACTCTAGGAATACTTAACCAATTTTGATGATCTAAATGGCCACCAAAAGCCCTTAAGAAGACCTTTCAAATGGTACCAAAAACATCCCAAAGCAATCAGTATTCACTGAGTTATCAGCAGATCAGTTGGTGATCACCAAGTCACCAGACACTAAATCACTGATATCTTGGGAACTGCTTAACATAATTGTTTTCTTCAATGACCATCATGAAGCTCTCTTCAATGCGCTTCTTTTGGCTATAAATAGATCCTGAGGTGATAAGATCCCATAGAGATACAAGGTCCTCAATATTTGCACATGATATTGATCTTTATCTATAGATTATCATTGTTCTTGAATAGAACAAAGGACTGCCCTAAGACAGTTAGGTTATCTCTATTTCAAAAACAATAGCACTCTTATATGTAGAACAATAGATAGTGATCATGTAGTAGACTGTCCTGGTGCACAGACTACCACAATTATGTATTTAAGGACTGTATGTCTGAGGATAAACCTCAGACTTAACAGCATCTTTTGCTACTATCTAAACTTCACTTTTTTGAGTCTTTTGATTATCAAATCATCAACTCACAAATCAGTAAGTGGCCATTTGTAATACCTACATAGCTAGGAGTAATTATTTAAGAGATTAATAATAATAAAGAAAAGAAAATAAATAATAAAATATAACCAAAAATTTGGTATATGATAGTACTTCCCCCTCAAGGCTGAACCCTTAAAGCCCCAATATATAAGCAATTTATTTATTATCTAATCAAATGAATAAAAGAACTTCACCAAATTTTTTCTTTCTTGATCCTCAACTATTATTATATCCACTAACATAAACAATATAGATGCTATTAATCTCACTCTTTCTAATAATAAAGCCTATGAACAAGAGAGATTATGCTGTCATAACAAACTCTAGAAGCAAGAGGAGAAAAAGGCTACCAAATAATTACAATATAGGCAAGACTGTCTCTGTTAAAACTTAGACTGTAATATCTTAGAACTACTCCTAGTCCAAGTTAACAAAAAGAACTTAATAAAGTTTCTATTCAATTGCTGTATACTACTTATATACATTCTATATTTACTTCTATTTATAAAGTCTTGTATATCTATTTTGAATCATTCCCTCTCATATATCCACCAATTATTTAATTAAATAAAAAAGAAAAGAAAAGAAATATAAATAACAACTTAGCCATTTTGGCTGTGTCATAACAGTCTTGCTAAAAAGAAACAGTAGAATGAACTCATAAAATAACTTCAGCTTTAGCAAGAACAAGAGAAATAAGATTGTCTTTGCAAAGAAAAGAAGAAAAAGAACAAATAGATAAAGTAGGAGAAAACCACAAATGCATTAACTTATTGCCTTCTTAACAACCACTTCCACCAGTTGGAGGCAATATAATAGGATGTTGTTGCTAGAGTCAAGAGTAAGATCATTATAAACAATCTCCAAAAGTACAAAACTTTCTGCACTTCTTTTCATGACAACTTTCAAAATATAGCACTAATTAAATTGCCAATTTTTTCCAAGAAGTATTGGATAAAGTTACTTTCTATGGAGAGTCTAGTCCAGCAACAACAATGGAAGGAGTTGAAAGCAGAATTCAGTAAGGAAAATGTTATAGATGGTCAAACTCTATGCTTGTATTACTATCAGTACAGAACATATTGCAAGCTCTAAGGATTAACATAAGTATTTTCTGTATACCTGGTATGAAATCTACTTTGTACAGGAAATCAACTGCTTGTCAAGCATATGCCAAAGTAAGAGTGGCTTGTCAACTGTCCTTTAAGAAATTCAAAAGAAAGGCAGACAAAGAACAGACCTCTAAAAGATCAAGAACAGCAGTAAGCAAGTATTTAGTAGACAAGAAATGAAAAGTTTACATAAAGTTATTGTTGGAACAGTTGATCATTCAAGTAGGGAATTTGGTGGGGGTAGTAAATTGGGTCAGAGACAAGTTAGGAAAAGTGTTATGACTTGGTAAAATAGCTAAGTTATTATTTTATTTTACTTTCTTTTTCTTTTCTTTTCTTTTCTTATTTGGACTTACTATACAAGAAAAGAGTATGGAAAGTATTACATGACAATGTTAGGATGTCACAATATCATATCACATGATAAGTGTGGGAAAGTAGTGCACAGACCATGTAGTAGTTATATAAATAGTGTACAAAATCAAATGGGAACTTTATCAAGTTCTTCTTGTCAACTCAGACTTGAAGTATAATTAAGTCATTTTAGGCTAAGTTGCTATACCTGAGGTAAGTTAAAACCATAGAGGGTCCTCATTACCTCTACAAGAGAAAGAGCATTAATCTGAGATAAAATCTTATAGTAATCCTACTCTACTACAGATATAGTCTAGAACAGATGTCACATAAAAAAACTTGCTCCTATAATAGGAGAGAACTGTTTAATTGGACAGCTCCCAATAGCATACTTCTGAATGAAGCATACAATATGCAAAACAAATAAAGCGAGAACTCTGGTATCAGTTTCTAAATAGCCAGAGTAATCAAAAGAGATATGACATAGTGGTTACCATCCTAGAAGTTACTATCATATATAATATCATGTGTGACAATATCACTTGTCACTGGTTGTAACACCTGAGATAAACTATCACTGTTATAAGTAACTAATGTATCATAGTCACCTATCACGTTATAAATGCCTAACCTTATACTGCCATCTTTCAATTGGAACAATGACTCAGCTGGTTTGTACTATGAGGTATCAAACCAGTTAATATGGAGGTCTGGAAAGCAGAGACCATCCTAGAGGCAATATCTCTGCTCTCCTTAGACACAACCTAGTCATTTCAACTCATAGAATATGTTTTCCCTTCAGAAACAGAGAGAGAAAGGACAATAGGGAGCTGAAGAGAGGTAACTCTGTAAGAGAACTTGCCTATAGTAACTCTTGAGACAATAGCCTATAGTAACTCTTAAGGTAGTAGGTATCCTGGGACCAGAACTAACCTTTTTCTTATTACTTTCCTCCTTCTCAGAGGTAGAAGAAGGCTTAGAAGATGCTTTTCTAGAGTCTTCAGCAGCAGAGACTCTCCTGGAGGAGTGTTTGATAGTGCAATAAGCATACAAGTGTCTTTTGGATTGCCCTATATTATCACCACAATAGAAAATAGCAGATATTTTCTAACATAGTCCTTAATAGATATATTATATTCTGTTGAAATGGGTTTTCTGTTTGCAAATCTCACTGTGAATTTATCTACTAGAATTAAATCTTTTTTTTCATCCTCTGTCTTAGTCAGACAGAAAAGAAATAAATGATCTAGCTCAAAGCAATAAAAATACTTTCTAAAAGGCCTTGATGGCCCTGTTTGCAATGAATCCAGTCTATATCTCATAAGCAAACTACTCACTTCCTTATAAACTTGTTCTTGGGTTTATATCAAGGTGTAAATAACATCTAAAGCACTCTATATACTCTTTTCCTGTCACTTTTTAGTTTTTTCCTAAATCTTATATATTGTCTTCAATATATTAAGTTCTTGCTGCAGTCTTTACTTTTGTGCTCATTTCTACTTTTCTAACAGATTCTATTTTTGAAAATAATACCTATTCTCTAGACTTAGGATTTATTTTACTGTTTCTAGACATAATTACTGGTGTATGCTTAAGCGCCTTTGCTATTGTTTTGCCACTTACAAGATCAATAGTCTTTTGTACTACATGTTTTAGATCATAAAAATTCTTCATACAGCTCCTTCCTTGGATATTTACCTTTAGCATGCCTTGTATACTCAATCTAGAGTTTAATATATTTTGGAATGTTACATCTAGATACTGTACAAAAAGCTCCACAAGCTCATAGTTTTCTGTAATAGCTAGAGGTCTCAAATACTTTTATACAATATACATAAACTTGTATTTAAATTCTATCAATTTTTCCTTATCTAACATAGAAATCTCTGAGTTTTTTCTATATAGTTTGTATAGTTGGTCTATAGTTTCTTGTTCCTCACTTGTTAGCTCAGAATATTCAATCTTTAGACAATCTAGAAATTGGCTCCAGAAGCCTCTCTCAAATTCTAAAAAAGATAACCATTGGTCAACCATATCTACTTTAACATAGCTTATAAGCTAGTCAAGTTTCTATCATCTGTGATTTCTGATATCTTAAAAAGTTGTTCTACAATTCTAATAAAATTTGTAAATATCTTTGCTTGTTCATCTTACTTAGGTGCACTTGGGCTAAAAGATATAGACATCTGATTTTTTGCAGATATGTTTCATTGGCTATTAGAATTGTGGTAAGTGGTAGGTATTAAAGTATTTGATTGGGCTATAGAAACCAAATTGTCAGTGTTGGCTTGTACTAAGATTGGTTCTAGGTCAGTTTTAGTAAAAGACTCTTTAGAAATCAACAGAAGGATTGTAAAATTGAACTATCTAGGCACAGTGGATCCAGAGAGATCTACTATGTTGTTGGAAGGAGAGTACAGTCAGTTCTGAGATATCACCAAACAATACAAGATCCTAATACTGGTCACCTATTGCTCTAAGCCTTTTATGTAAAATTTGTTCTAGGTTGTTAACCAATGCTACTAGACCAGTTTGCTATACTGTCAAAGTCTAATAACTCCTTGTTCTTTTTTCTTAGTTGGATTCTGCTCTAGAAAATAATATGAAGTTCAAAATTTTGAAAAATACAAGATAAAATTGAAAAGTGCAAAATTAGTAAAAATACCCTCAAACCTAAAACTTCCCTTATAGTGAGCTTTAGATAAAAGGGACAAAAGAGATCTTTATTGTGACAAACAAGTAGAAAAAAGAGAGTGACAGTCCTCAATTGTATGCTAAAGGGTTCATGGGGATAAATAGATAGTGGGGATATTAGAAAGAAATTAAAAAGAGGAAGCACAGCTTATCTGTAATATAAAAATAGTCAAAATAATTGTAAGATCAATTTAGATCTGTCTCATATGGTATCTCTAAGGTGCCAACTTTTACATATTGTAACAAGCTTACTATTAAAGTAGTCAGTAAACTACCCCTGGGCCTTACCACACTTAGTCAAGTCCTCATCTACATCCCTAACATGTTAAGTTGAAAAGGAATAGTAGTATAGAAAGGCTAGAATATACTATAAATTACTATGAATATACTATGAGTGTATACTTTAGGTTCTGGAAAGTGATGTAAAAAGTGGTATCAGAGAGTAAAACACACTACTAAATGAAATGAGATATATTGCTCTCTAGTCCTATGGTTTTACAACTAGTCTGGAGAGAATACAACAACAACAATACAAGAGTAGAACAACTTTGGCCTTAGCTTGTACACTGTCTCAATCTCCTATTACATAAGTAGTTGCTTATTTCAGAGTAGTGGAATATCATCCAAAAGAGAGGTAAATTCAGGAGTAAGGAGTTATATAGCAAAAAACACTACAAGAGTATAGAGAAAGCAGCTTTGTGACTTTAAGACTTTAATCTACAAACCAAGTTGCTCCTATATATCTATTCAGTATATATACTACAATTGGAATAGAAGAGAGTCAGTCTGAAATGCAATACTTCTCCTAGTCTAAAACACAATACTCCTATAGAAGGTAAATAATAATAATAAAGAAAATAAATAAATATTAATTTATACTGAATTTTCTGGTATATGATATAATACCAAATTTTATGGATGTAATACAATCTGAGTTGATAACTAGCCAGACTTTTTAGGTCTGTTATCTTGTAAAAGGTTGTCTAAGCAACTGCTATTTCTTGTCTCTAAGAAAAGTAGAGTATAGATATAAAAACTCATTTACCAACTCAACCTCTTACCAAAATCATCCCTTTCACACTCAAAAAAATTGCATCCAACAATTTCAAAAGTTTCTGGGATAAAGACAAGGGCCAAGAAGGCACTATCCTCACTCTTTACTCTGAGAAGTATATTAGAAATTACAAATTTTTGAGACTCAATTAACATAAAAAGAAAACTGAACACCAATCCTCCCTTACTGCTCTTCTATACAACCTTGCTATTTAAACTCTTCTAACTTTTCCTTTTAAAATGGCATACTAACTTGTTGATTGGTTATCTAGGCTTCATACTCATCTAAGTCCATTCTAGATTCAAAGTATATAGCACTCCAGAATATAACCAAAGTTCCTGAGTCCTAGAGTATAACCTCTAAACAGTCTGTCTTTAATCAATCTAATACTAGTCTATTATATTTGTTTCTCAAAGTGTGTACTAATTGGTAAATAACAATTTTATTCTTTGTGTAGTTTTTTTTCTTGCATACATTGCTTATTTGTATTTTTCAGAGTCACAGTTTCTTTTATGTAGAGTTGGATACTTGTATTCCAATCATACAGTTTTCATTGTAACAAGATAAGATGTCACTTCTAAGATACTTATAACAATTTTTTTCAATTTCTTATACTGAATTCTTTCAGAGCAGACAATGATATAAAATTAAAAAAGAAACAAAACAACTGACTATTGCTCCTTGACTCCTTCCATATACAAATTCTCTATCTCTATCACCTCTGTCCTAGAACTATCTATCTCCATTCTCTCTTCTGTTTTTCTTTTTTTCTTTCCCTGTTTCTGTTTTTTCCCTCACTATCTCTGTCTACATAATCAACTTACTTTCTGACCTTCTTGAACCTTTGTCTACTCTGTCCAACTTATCTCTAACCTGATTGACTGTCTCTACCAAATGTTCTACTTGAACCACCAATTATTCTAACAAAGATTCCATCTGAAGTTTTTACTCCTTGTCTAATGCTTGCTTATTTGCTGCCATTCTTATGTGTTTGGATATCTGTTTTTCATCTGCCTTCCTTCTAGATTTCTCAAAAGACAAATAACATGCTACTCTGGCCTTAGCACAAGATTGACAGGCAGTTGATTTCCTGTACTAAGTTAAGTAGTAGTTAAGGAATAAAGAAATACTCATGTTAATTCCTAAAGCTTGCAAGGTGTTCTGTACTGATAGCAATACAGACATAGAGTATAGCTGCCCATTACATTCCCTTCTCTAAACTCTGTCTCCAATTCCTTTTGTTGCTGTTGCTGGACTGGACTCTCCATTGGTAAAAGTTCCACCCAATACTTCTTGGAAAGCACTAGTGATCTAATTAGCATTATGTTCTTGAAATTGTCGTAGAATGAAGTACAAAGAATCTTTTGCTTTTGAAGATTTTTCATAACAATTTTACCCTTGATTCTGGTAACAATATCCTGTTACTGTGCCTTTAATTGGTGGAAATGATCATTAAGAAGTTTAGCAGTCAATGTATAAGAGACTTTCTCTTACTTTTCTTTTTCTTTATGAAGGCAATTTTGCTTCTTCTGTTCTTGTTGGAGCTGGAGTTGCTCTGTGAGTTTATTCTGGTATTTTTTTTCTACTATATGAGCTTGTCTTTGCTGCAGTTGTTTGGTAGCTTTCTTCTTCTCTTGTTGTTAAAGCTTATTACAATAACAAAGCCTCTCTTGTTTGTAGACCTCATCATTGAAAAGAATAAGGTCAGTACTGGTAATAGTGTCAACAACATCAATAGTAATTGGAGTGTCTATATTGGTGGACATGATGATGGTTGAGGATTAAGAATGAAAAAATTTGGTAAAATTCTTTTATTTATTTGATCAGGTAATAATTGAATTGCTTATACATTAGAGCTTTGAGAGCTCAGTCTTGAGGGAGGAGTACTGTTATATACTGGATTTTTGGTTATGATTAGTATTATTTATTTTCTTTTTCTTATTATTATTATTATTTATCTTCTACTTAATTTGGAGTAGAAGTATAATGTCTTAGACTAGGAGAAGTATTATATTTTAGACTGGCTCTTTTCTGTTTTAGCTAGGGTATATATATAGGGTAGATACATGGTAGTCACCTAGTCTACAAATTAACATTTATTTATCCTTTGTCTATATTCTTTTTCTTCTTCTATATACTTTTTAAACTTAGACTTCAAACTTTTGCTTGATATCTAATAACATCTTCTCATCTCTGAAATTAAAAATCACTTGTGATAAAAGATTGAAGTGCAATATATATGTTGAAGCCAAGATCATTCCCTCTCATTATCTCCAAAATTCTACTCTAAGATATATATATCTCAGAGTATAAGTATATTTCTTTTCTATACTATTTAGTACCTCTTCTTTGTGATTTACACTATCTTAGAGTTATTCTATTAGCCAATTACTACTCTGCTCTCTATTCCTGACAAGGACATATTGCAGCTATATGCTCTGCTAAGCCCCCCCAATTCTAGTTAAATACTACTGATATCTATTCTCCTTATGAAACAATATAGCCTACTAAGTCTTATAAAGAACCAGAAAAAGACTAGGCTTAACCCAACAAGTAGTCTCTATGTTAAACCTTCCAACTAGCCTACAATATGATAACTGAAATCTTGTAGTTCCCCTCTGTTCTATTAATACTGATATACTTGTTACACATTATCTTAGATTGACTAAAGAGGTGATAAATGAGATTATTAAGATTTTATTTAACTGCAGAGTAACTACAAACTTTATATTAGAAAAATTTGCTAAGGTCTCTAATTTAGCTCTAATCTCCTGGCTTGAGGACCCAGTGAAAGGTCTAAATAGAAAAAACCTTACTAACAGACCCTTTCTAGTATACTGACTTCAATATACCATCTAAAAAACTACCTTTGAAGATTTGTTTTTGAGAGCAACTATAGGTAAATACCAGCTAGTACTAGGTATGCTATGGTTCCAGAAGACAAACTCTCAGATCAATTGAACTAGCTACATAATTAGATTCAAAAATAAAATAGGCCCAGAATTCAATTTATAAGAAAAACTGCCTTTTTTCAAATGGCCCAAACCATGTTCAAAATTAATCCTATCTGCTACTGGGAATACTCAAACTTAATCTATATAGTGTCAACCTCAAGAAACATATAATCAAGACCATATCTACTCTCATACAACTGAACCAGATCCCACTTACCAAACCTTTGAGTTTAACTTACAAGTATCTCTCCAATACAAAGACTATGCAGACCTCTTCAATCCAAAGACTACCCAACACTACTATTATTGAAGAAATTCATATGTGATATGGAATCCAGACAATTCATATACTGTAGTACATCTCCAGCTACTTCACCAACCCTATTTGTAACAAAAAAGGATACAACCAATTTTTAATTGTGTATAGACTACAGAGTGTTAAACAAAATCACTGTGAAAAACCAGTATTCTGTTCTTTCAATAGATACACTACTAGACCAACTACATGGTACTAAATACTTTATAGAAATAGACTTACAAGAAGTATTCCATTTACTCTGCATCTGAGAAGAAGACAAATGAAAAATGGTATTTAGAATGCCATTTGGTTTGTTTGAGTTTTTAATAATGCCTTTTGAGCTATGCAACACTCCAGCTTTATTCCAAAGCTATATAGACCAAGCTCTACAAGGCCTAGAAGATGAACTCATAGCTTACTTGGACAATATTCTAATACTTGGCTCAACATTGGAAAAACTCTATATATAAACAAAATACTGCCTAGAGAAACTTTGAAAACATGGCCTATTTTCCAAGCTGAAGAAGTGCAAGTTTGAGGTTAAAGAAACAAGGATGCTAGGCTTTAAGATAAATGAGAAAAGCTTACAGATAGAACTAGAGCAAGTAGCTGCTATATTGGACTAGCCAGAATCAAAAATGCTCATGCAAGTTCAAGAATTGGTGGAATTTATTAATTTCTACCACTGCTTTATTTACAACATCTTTGGAATCATAAGACCTATCACAGATCTAACTAAGAAAAGCAACAAAAAGTTTAAATAGACTCCTACTATCTCTGAAGCTCTAAAAAAGATTAAACATTGCTTTATATCAGAACTACTACTCAGATGATTTGACCCTACCAAACTTATCTATCTTTTTATGAATACATCAGGATATATAGCTGCTGCCATATTAATGCAAAACTATAAGAACTGGCTTCAACCTATAGCATTTTAGTCAAAAAAATTCACAATAGCCAAATAGAATTATCCAATCATGGATAAAGAACTACTATCCATTGTAGAAGCACTATCCCACTGGAAACACTGTTGAAAAGGTACCAAGTACCCTATTCAGATTTATACTGACCACTATAACCTCTGCCATCTCAATATCCCTGAACAAATTAGTGAATGCCTAGCATAGTGATCATTGCAACTAGAACAATTTAACTATGAGATATATTATAGACCAGACAAGAAAAACCCAGTCAATGTACCTTTAAGACATCCTAACTACAGGATAAACACAAACAACATAGGACAACCTGTCTAATTCATACTTAAATTCCATATTAACTACCCCAAATATGACAACCCAGAACTAGAACTGAACCTGTATGCCACAGAATGCTCAGCAGAACTCTACTAGGAGATTAGATAAACCTATGAAGATAATAAATACTGGAACAATAAGAACAAACAACTGGACATTAACAATTGGGAGGAAATAGATAAGATATAGTGGTATAAAACAAAAATTTACATATTTGAGGTACTACAAACCAAAGTTATTGCCCAATATTATGATAACCTACTAGTAGGGCACTTTGAACACAACAGGATGCTGGAATTAATAAGACAAATATTCTGGTAGCCAAATATGGCAACAACCATAGCTAACTACATCAAAGTATACCAGTCTTATGCACAAAATAAATCAACAACATATATACTATATGGAAATCTACTTCCTTTTACTTCTTCCAGCCACTTATAGCAATATATTGGTATAGACATGATCACAGACTTACCCAGGACAAGGAAGACAAACTATGATAGCATCTTAGTGGCCATTAACTATTTTATAAAAATATGCCATTTTACACTATGCAAGGAGATATTGAATACAGAATATGCCACTAACTTATTGATGGAGATAGTGATAAAACATCATGGAGTTCCTGCTATTATTGTTTCTGATAGAGACAAATATTGGATAAACAAGTTTTGGAGTAACCTTTATGATTGCCTAAATATCAAACAAGTTGTTACTATATTCTATCAAGCATAGACAGATAACCAAACTAAATAAATGAATGCTACAGTAGAATCATATTTAAGAGCATATTGTAATTGAGAACAAGACAATTGAAATAGACTTCTTGCACCTGCTAAATTTGTATATAATAACTCCAAATACTTGGCAACAGGCCATACCTCATTTTTTGCAAACCAGGAATACTACCCAAGAGCTTTAGTCATTAGAGAAACAAACAATAACCTAGTTAATGGACTAGCTGTGTTATCATATACCAAAAATATATGGGATTTATTCAAAACCTTGAAGAGGTCACTCAGAAAGGTACAAGCAAGTAATACAAGATTCTACAATAGACATAAAAAACTATTAGAATTCAAACTAGGTGACCAAGTATGGCTATGAATGCATAGACTATGTCAGAAATTAAGTTAAAAGAAGATTGGACCATTCACAATCAGTAAAACCATCAATCAAAATACATATAAGCTAAACTTACCTACATACTACCACATATGGCCAGTTTCCAACATAGACCACCTAGAACTATATACTTTTTCTCTGTCTGGCCAACTACCACCAATTGTACTGGAACCAGAGATAATCAATAACAGAATAGAGTGGGAAGTAGATGTGATTGTAGATATAGAGAGATAAGATGGGAAATATTATTACAAAGTATACTAGATAGAACTTCTCTATAATAAAGATACCTGGGAACCCTCATCTCATTTGCACTATGCACAAGAAGCAGTTGGAGAATTCCACTGCATATACCCCAATACTCCAAAACCTACCACAACCAAACTAAGAGGATGACTAAGAGGTACTACAATATGGTTGTAAGGACATAGCATTGAGAGGGAAGCATAATGTCAGAGTTGTATCAGAGTTGAACAATATAATTATATTATTGATTACATAATCATAATAATATTACACCAAAACTAGTAAAGTAGCCCTTAGCCTCAAATAAATTCCTGGATAGTGAAAGCTAAGGTCATTTACCCTAATAATATAGCAAGAAAGAAGAGAGCTACAAGGCTATGGGAAAGGTGACTTTAATCTATGAACTAGAGAATTATGATGTACTGGTAGAGTACTTATACAAATTCTGAAATAGGAGTGTTGGTACAAGTTTTTGGTCTACATTGTGATCCTATAGGAGTAGACAAATTAGAAGCTCAGGAATGGAAATTATAATGCAAATGAAAATGAAAATAAATATTAAATAATAATTAATACCAAATTTCCGGTATATGACATAGTAGTATGTTTCTCATTCCAATTCTGTCCATTGTGTCACTTTCTGGAACCCAGAGTTTGCTTTCATAGTATATTCATAGTAATTTCATAGTATATTCCTAGCCTTTCCCATACTACTCCCTACATTCCTGACAGATTTTCTAATTCAGGATTCTACCTCTAATTTCATTGCTGGTTGAGTTTTGTTGGTTTAGTGTGCTATAGTGTGTGGTGTAGTTTTTAGAAGTGGTTATATTCACTGTCTTACTGTTAGGTGCTACTGTTGATAATAGTGGGAAGGTGAGAGACGCAATGGTATATTTTTTTCTAAGAGTAAAGTACAATTATTTCATTCTAAATATAAGGATATACTTTACCCTCCAGGATAGAGCCAAGGGTAGACTTTTGCTACCCTTACCTCACCCTTGCCCTGGGGGTATGCCCTGCCCCTTGTGGGCCCTATGCAACAATATCACCCTTAAAATAAGAGGGCATATAATCTATAACTGTTTGCTATATGGCAAGTTGTAGAGACTCATAGATTTGTCTTTATCATCCCACCTAACATTCTTGGAAGCTAACCCTCATGTGTTCTGCTTCCAAGACAACATTTCATAACCATGTAAATAGCTAGTTTCTTTTATCCCCCAAAGCTTCCCCCCTTTTTTCCCCTCTTATTCAAGTAGACACCCTGTGTACTACCACAGTCTGCCATTGTGCCCTGTGCAACAAATTGCTGAATTTTTTTAAAAAACTTGGAATAAAGAAGCTTGATAAATGTATATTATATAATGTTCCATAAAGGATGATCCTCCCCAAAGGGGAGATCGTAGTGATTGAAGGAACAGAAGGTGATGTGTTATACTTTACTGCAGCTGCAATCGAGCACTAATGTTACAAATTCAAGATGAAAGTTACCATCACGTGATTGAGACTAGTTGCGTGTAATGAGTTTCAATTCTCATCAGAGATCCATGTCTATCTGGTCTACCGACCAACACAACCGTCGTCTATGTCTCGATACACAAAGGAAAAAACGAAATCATCCTCAAGAGGTGACCGGCTCAGAAGAATTTGATGCCCTAGAGCCACGAGTAGCGAAGCGGCGTCGCTGTACTGTACTGGAACAGGGATTTGCAGACCTCTCGTTATATAATGAACCACAAGTTATTGATATACTACCTGACCAAAGACTGACTGTCAATGATCTGGCAGTAGACTCTGATATTATGATGGGCGACGATGACAAGGGTGATGAAGGGTATACAACACCAGTCCTGCTACCCAGCCATATCGAGGAGCCTGAGCAGGAAATCCCAGAAATACAGATGAAAACGCCGTCGTGGTATGAATTGTCGCCTGATCGTAAGTGATAATCAGTTCAATGTATGGTCATAATTTGCTGAATGCCTTAGGCATCCTGATCACCGACCTTGATTCGTTCGAGGCAGAGCTTACTGATGAAATTAGCAACATAGAAATCAATAAGCCATTCCTTGAACACATGAAAAGACCTCTGTCACCTCTCATACCACCTGAAAGGGCAAACCAAGCACTTGTCCTCTATCGGCCCATACCAAATCCACTAGAAGGGGCCGAACAAAAGGACGCTACAAACATAGAAAGCGGATGGAGGTTGAGACCAGAGATAATCAACATGAAGCAAAACAGCAGTTTTACATGTCCGTAAATCTATGAAAACGCATTGTGTATATGAACCGGTAGATAAGTCCGCATAATTTAGACGACAATATCAGGAACTTGAAGGACTAGCACCGAACTGGATCATGTCCTCGGTCCGCCTTTGCATAACTGAGCCCGTGGAGCTGACACTGTCTGAGGTGTAAATGTAGGAGCTGATATTAGAGTGATGATGCCTAGCGTGGGCATGAGGATGGGGAACGTGATGCATCTGGACAACATAGGGCGAGGCGAGGCTGCCTTTATTCTGAGATTGGTGCTGTTGTTGCGGCCGAGAGAAGACAGTGATGGGAGATGAGGTCGGTCTTGATTGGGGCTGTTGGGAGACAGAGGGGACAGGAAGAACGGAGGAGGACTGGGGAAGGAGAGAGACAGTTGGATGGCATGCCAAGCTGATGGCTTGTATGGGGTCAGAAGGAGGCTGATGGGAAATAAATACGTCCGGTTCCGGAGCGGGACTGGCAGAGGATTCGTTGGGCTTGGATTCGTCATCTTCAGGCTCGTCTTCAAAATCATGATCAGGAATAGTGCAAGTCGAGGAACCTGGCTCGTCCTGAAGTGGCTGCTTTTGTGCAGCAATTTCTTCTGCAGTGAGAAACCGACCGCCAGGCCCTCTGGGGCGGCGCATGGCATGCTTATGGCGGGATTCATGGAGATATGGCTAAAAGAGGAGCATGAGAAGCAAAGAGAGAGAGAAAGAGACCGAAAAAAGGGACGCAGACCTTGCGCTGACGAGAAAGGCGATGGAGTTCTTCCAGTCGAGTGCGAGCTACACGTCGCTTGAGAATGCGAAAATACTGCTTTGCATTGACATAGAGAGGTTCGTCATCAAGATCGAGGGGACGATCTGCAAGCTGTTGTAACTGAGGAGGTGGGGAGGCAGCATCATTTGGATGGGGGTGGTGAGCAAAGATGTCCTGTTGAGGGCAGATAAAGTGGTTTTCGTCTCTGAAGAAGGAGCGGAAGAGGGAGTCATGCTGGTGGTTATTGTGGTGATTTTGAATGTCGTGTATTCCGTGCTGAATGTGAATGGTGGGCTGCTGGATGGGCTGGACGTCGTGGATGTCGTGGAGGACAGTCGGAGGGAGAGACGATGGTTCCATCACGTCGTCACGTCACATCACGGCCATACCATTATCGGTTGGTGTCACAGCATGTCACGTCACCATGGACAGCGCCGTCAAGCAGCTTAAAGTCCCTGAGCTTAGGCGCATCCTCGCCGACGCCGGCGTTGCTGCCAGTCCACGAGCAAAGAAAGATGCTCTCGTCAACGCTGTCATTAATGACAAAAATGCTCTTGAACTCTTTTCAACCCGCCATTGCCAGCCTCCTGACCCCACAACGGTGCCCGATGCCCCTGCCCCTGCGCCCCCAACCCCACCCGCTTCCACTGCACAGTCCATAGAGAATACTGCAGACTCGGAGCTCGAAAAGCGCAAGGCTCGTGCCGCGCGATTTGGCATCCCCCTTGTCAACCCATTGCCAGACGTAAGCACGTGCTTCCTGTATCTTTGCCCCGTCTCTCTGATCTTTGTTTAGGATGAAGATAAACTCAAGGCTCGTGCAAAGCGCTTCGGCCTCGATAACAACCAAAAAAGTTCTGCTATAGAACAAATTGATCCAGAAGAGCTCGAAAAGCGCAGGAAACGGAAAGAACGCTTTTGCGCAAAGGTCTCTGTGAGCTTCTGCGTCTCTTCACTCATCACGTCCTGACCCATCTCCTAGGATGCTCCCACCTAGACATCTTTGTA